>ERZ772960.192-NODE-192-length-59319-cov-9.936673_pt1 | contig 59319 bp, 58 predicted proteins | sample MGYA00580678_ERZ772960 | MGnify/ENA primary metagenome ERZ772960 (study PRJEB29015, sample SAMEA2737930) | human oral metagenome | biome: human oral; feature: human-associated habitat; material: dental | place: China | collected 2059 ...
GGCTGTCTGCCGAACCATATTACGGGCAAGGGCGTTATGCACGACCTGCGTAAGGTATATCATGGGGCAAATATCACGGCGATCGACTGCGATGCCGGCTCAAGCGAGGTCAACCAGCTCAATCGACTGAAGCTGATGCTCGCCGTGGCAAAGGAACGTCGTCCGCAGACGGCACAGATGATGTCTGCCAAGAGTGAGATGGCAGGGCAGCATTGAAAACTTGACACCGATTGAGATGTTGTACAGTGTACAGCATCTCTTTTTGTTTGCGAAAAAACGTTCCGCGAACAAATTTTTCTCAAAAATATGTTCGAAAATACTTGACCGAACACATTTTCTGTGATATCTTATATACGAACAAAGGTTTTGAGAATACATATAAGATATGATGGGTTCGGAGGCATGGATATGAGACACAGAAAAACCCGCAGAACAGTAAACAAAAGGTACGTTGCCGTTCTTCTCAGCATGATTGCCTTTGTTTGGATGGGCATCTCCGCGCTGCATTTGACGAATCCCTATCTTCGTTCCGCCGATTTTGTCGAGGTATCCGTATCGAGTGGGGAGAGTGTCTGGTCGATTGCACAGACCTATGCGGCAAGGGAGTCAACGGCAAAGGATCTCGAGGAGGCGATCATCGAGGTGAATGATCTGCCGCCGGATGGTGCTGTCTATGCGGGGCGTCATCTCCGTGTTCCCATACTTACCTCGGGAGAACAGCTCCAGGCAATGGCAGAGCACAAAGTCCTTGACACAGAGAATTGACCGCCTTATAATGACGTTACCGTTTAGGGTGGAAACAGACAGCCTTGTCCCTATGGGATGGATTTCCTATCCCATAGGGACAAGGCTTTTTGTATAGGAATTGCAGAATTTATCCGTAATTCCGGATATGGGAAGGAGAGCGTTCTATGGTAAATCTGACACTGCCGGATGGATCCGTTCGTGAGGCAGAGGCAGGGACGACAATACTGGACGTAGTTAAGGGGATGAGCAACTCACTGGCGAAGAAAGCACTTGCGGCGAGTCTTGATGGTGAGGTCGTCGATCTGACAACCCCTGTGACAAAGGATGCAGCACTGCGTGTGCTGACGTTTGAGGATGAGGGCGGACGCCATGCGCTGCGCCATACGGCCGCGCACGTTATGGCACAGGCGGTAAAGCGCTTGTATCCAGAGAGCAATGTGCAGCTGGCGATCGGACCTGCGATCGAGAACGGTTTTTACTATGATTTTGATATGGAGCATCAGCTGACGGATGCCGATCTTCATGAAATTGAAAAGGAAATGAAGAAGATCGTCAAGGAGAACCTCCCGCTCGTGCGTCGTGAGATTTCGCGTGCAGATGCGATTGCCCTCTTCCGTGAGAAGGGGGAGAACTACAAGGTGGAGCTGATCGAAGATCTGCCGGAGAATGCAGTGATTTCCCTCTACACACAGGGGGAGTTCACTGATCTCTGTGCGGGCCCTCATGTTGCATCGACGGGGAAGGTCAAAGCATTCAAGCTGCAGAGCGTGGCAGGTGCTTATTGGCGCGGCAGTGAGAAAAACAAGATGCTGCAGCGCATCTATGGCACGGCATTCGAGAAGCAGGAGGAATTGGACGCCTATCTGCACATGCTTGAAGAGGCGGCAAAGCGTGACCATCGAAAACTGGGCAAAGAACTTGATCTTTTCAGTCTGCATGAGGAGGGACCGGGGTTCCCGTTCTTCCATCCGAACGGCATGGCGCTGCGCAACGCACTGCTCGACTATTGGCGTGAAGTGCATCGTCGCTACGGCTATCAGGAAATCAGCACGCCTGTCATTCTCAGCCGCAAACTGTGGGAGACATCGGGGCATTGGTTTCATTACCGTGAGAATATGTATACCACGGAGATCGACGATGAAGATTATGCCATTAAGCCGATGAACTGTCCCGGCTGTATGCTTGTTTACCGTTCCCAGCTGCACAGCTACCGTGATCTTCCCCTGCGGCTCGCAGAACTTGGATTGGTGCATCGCCATGAGCTGTCGGGTGCACTGCACGGATTGTTCCGTGTCCGCAACTTTACACAGGACGATGCACATCTCTTTGTAACTCCTGATCAGATTGAGGGGGAGATCCAGCATACGATCGATCTCTTCGATGAGGTCTACCGCACGTTTGGGCTGACGTACAAGGCGGAGCTCTCGACGCGCCCCGAGGACTCGATGGGGACGGACGAGATGTGGGAACTCGCGACGAACGGCCTGCAGAAGGCGCTCGACAATCGCGGACTGGACTATGTCGTCAACGAGGGGGACGGCGCATTTTACGGTCCGAAAATCGACTTTCACCTGCGCGACTCCATCGGACGTACGTGGCAGTGCGGAACGATACAGCTCGATATGAGTCTGCCCGAGAAATTTGATCTCACCTATGTCGGCGAGGATGGGGAGAAGCATCGCCCCGTCATGCTGCATCGTGTGGTCTACGGTTCCATCGAACGCTTTATCGGCATTTTGATCGAGAACTATGCGGGCGCTTTCCCCGTGTGGATGGCACCCGTGCAGGTGCGTATTCTGCCAATCACGGAACGTCATGCAGAGTATGCGGAAAAGCTCTACAAAAAGATGTTTGACTGCGGTATCCGTGTCGAAATCGATGAGCGCAATGAAAAAACGGGCTATAAGATTCGCGAGAGCCAGGTCAAGAAGACTCCGTATACAATTGTTGTCGGAGATCAGGAGCAGGAGAGCGGTACCGTTGCCATGCGCAAGTATGGCGAGAAGAACAGCACGACCATGTCTTCTGATGACTTCATTGCTCTTGTGCAGGAAAAGATTGCGACACGCGCGCAGGAGTATTGACAACAGGATAGTGTCTGTGGTAATATAACTCTCGTTGAAAGCAGAAGCCACCGCTTCTCCCCTGCGGACAACAGATGTCCGATGGGTTTTATGAGAGAATATCAGGGTGGCTTTATGCCGCCCTTTTCTATTGCCGGATGGCGTAATCTTGCGCATCCGTACCAGGAGGTGTTCTTGCCATAAGCAGGGAATCTTTGCGAATCAATGAGGAAATCCATATCCGTGAGGTGCGTGTCACCAGTGCGGAGGGGGAACAGCTTGGCATTATGCTGACGCGCGATGCCCTTCGCATGGCGGAGGAGCAGCATCTCGACCTGGTCGAGGTGGCACCGAAGGCGAAGCCGCCTGTTTGCCGCATCATGGACTTTGGAAAGTTCCGCTATGAGCAGCAGAAACGAGAAAAAGAAGCAAAGAAGAAGCAAAAGACCATCAGCATCAAGGAAGTCAAACTCCGTCCAAACATTGATGAGCACGACTTCAATGTCAAGCTGAAGAATGCGCTCCGCTTCGCTGAAGAGGGCAACAAGGTCAAAGTGACGATCATGTTTCGCGGAAGAGAACTCTCTCATCCGGAACTCGGACGTGCGGTTCTCGACCGTGTCTCCGAGCGTTTGGGGGATCTCGTGTCGATTGAACGCGGTGCAAAGCTTGAGGGAAAGAACATGACCATGATTCTTTCCCCAAAGGTGCAGAAGCCCGCCAAGACGGCGAAACCCGCGAAACAGGAAGATAAAGGAGGAAATGGCGATGCCGAAAATTAAGACGCGCCGTGCTGCAGCAAAGCGCTTCACCGTAACCGGAGGCGGAGAGTTCCGCCGCAATAAGGCGTATAAGAGACATATTCTGGAGAAGAAGACGCCGAAGCGCAAGCGCAACCTGCGCAAGGCGGCGCTTGCCGACAGTTCGGACTACAAGCGCATCCGCAAGATGCTCCCCTACGCATAATCGGGGCAAAGAAGAAATCTCCCATATGTGGGTAGGAAACAGGAGGAATTGCCATGCCAAGAGTAAAGAGCGGTGTTACGGCACACCGTCGTCATAAGAAGATTTTGAAGCTCGCAAAGGGCTATCGTGGTTCGCGCAGCAAGCAGTTCAAAAAGGCAAATGAGACTGTCATGAAGGCGCTCTACTATGCCCGTCGTGATCGTCGTGCGAAGAAGGGGACGTTCCGCCGTCTTTGGATCGCCCGCATCAATGCAGCAGCGCGCGCGAACGATATATCATACAGCCGCTTTATTGCGGGACTGACAAATGCAGGCGTCGAGGTCAACCGCAAAATGCTTGCCGATCTCGCCGTTGCCGATGCGGCTGCCTTCACGCAGCTCGTGAACGTTGCAAAGGAAAATCAGTAAATCACTAAGGAGAGAAGCCTGATGAGTCAGCGGATTCATCAGGCTCTTTTTATACGATCATGAAAAAGATTGAGATAATCACGAGTGCGGAAAATCCGCTCATTCGACGTCTGGCCATGCTCATACGCAGTCCGCGCCGCGCCGTCAAGGAAAATGTTTTTTTTGTTGAAGGCCTGCGCCTTGCAGAGATGGCTGTGCAGTCGAATTGGGCGATTTTGCACGCTGTGGTGACGGAACATGCCATGAAGATGGAGCGGATGCAGTTACTGCTCACGAAGCTGTCCGCACGTAATATACCAATTGCATCTGTCTCAGAGCGGCTGTTTTCTGCCTGTTCGGAGACGGATTCCCCGCAGGGGATTATACTGCTTTTGCAGCGCCTCCCGTGTACGCCTCTTGAGGAAATGGTACAAGTTACTGAAGGGCTGCCGCTTTATCTTGCCCTGGATCGGGTGCAGGATCCAGGCAATGTGGGGACGATCCTGCGCACAGCAGATGCGGCAGGTGCATCTGGGGTGATCCTCCTGCGCGGCTGTGCGGATGTATATGGCAGCAAAGTTGTTCGTGCGGCGATGGGATCGCTGTTTTATTTGCCCTTTGTCACTGGCGTGGATGAAGAAGACCTCGTCCGCTTCGCAAAGGAAAATGTTCTGTGTTTCTATGCTGCCGCCTGTGATACGGATGGCGTGACACATTTTGCGGCGGAGCTGTCCCGTCCGTCGCTCGTCGTCCTCGGCAACGAGGCAAACGGGGTGTCGGAGCGGCTTCTGCGCGCAGGACAGCATCTCTATGTTCCCATGTGTGGACGGGCAGAGTCGCTCAACGTCGCTGCTGCTGCCACAGCCATCCTTTATGAAGCAATACGTCAGCGCAAGTATGCAGGGATTTAAGGAGATAAATTCAGACCCATCCTCTTGACGTATTTTTTGTCCGCGTTTCGGCGAAACATCTGCCGAAGTACACTGCAATGCGCCTGATTTTTCATCTCAGACGAGCAAAAAACCTTCGCCCGTCTGAGGGATTTCATTGGATCCGTGATTCCAAAAAACTGCTGCACAAGTGTGTGATCTTTGCGCAGCAGTCTATGCTATATCTGGTGTTTTTATTGTTGTTTTGGAAGCATTGCCAGCAAACGTTCTTTTGAGATAAGCCCAATGGACTCGTTGATCGGTTCACCATTCTTGAAGAAAATGAGGATTGGCATACTCATTACGCCGTATCGTTCGGCGATATCCTGTGCTTCATCCACGTTGAGCTTACAGATCTTGACATCACTGCGCTCTGCTGCGATCTCTTCCAACACTGGGATGAGCATACGACATGGTGTACAGTAGGCGGCCCAAAAATCGACGATGACCAGCCGCTTTTCCTGCAGAACTTCCGTGTAAAATGTTTCCCGTGTCAACTCCAGCACAGCCATGGTCTGCACCTCCTTTATGGACTTTATTCATACTGCCTTAATGTATCATAATAAAAAAGCACATACTTTTCAAGTCAATTTGCCAAAAGAATCTCGGGAATTATTCTGTGTCAGCAAGAAAGTACAGGGGAGTGATTGTCGGCGGCGGGGGCGTTTCTGTCCTGTGGATTGGTTGCATGGATGTTGGAAAAAGTATATAATACGGGGACAGACATTTCTTTTTGCATGTGACTGGGATAGAGAAAAGAGGCAAGGAATATGGCAGGAAAGAAGAAGATCCCGCTGAGCCCGATACTCAAACAAAACAAGCTCCTATTTGATTTGATGAAGAATACCAGCCCGGATTACCTCTTTATGATGGATCCAATTGCGGATGTGTTCCTTGCTTCGCCGGCATTTGTTCGTATCTACGATCTTCCGGCGGAGACATTGATGCATATTTCAGATCTTCTTTCGCCTCTTGTCGAGGCGCAGGATCGACAGGCGTTTACGGCGATATTTTCATCCTTGGCAGGATCGACAGAAGAGCGGGAGCGTTCGCTCAACTTTCGTATGCGTGATGCCAAGGGCGAATATGCATGGCTGCGTCTGAAAGGAAAGATTGGTGTGTCTGCGGATGGACAGCCGAATCTTTTCGTTGGGACGATCAGTCAGCTGGCACGGCGCAATCCGGCCGATGTCGTGACGGGGCTGCTCAATCGCTACCAGTTCATTGAGGATCTGGGAAATGCATTGCGTGAGGCACGTGAAACAGGGCGCGGCGGCGGACTGCTCGTCATGGGGATTGATAACTTCCGTACGGTTAATGAAGCCTTCAATCATGAGGTCGGTGATATTATTCTGCGTCAGATCTCAGAGCGTATTCTCCAAAATGTTCCGCGTCGCCTTGCACTCTATCGTCTGGACGGAGATGAGTTTGGTCTCATCTACCCAGGGGCAGATGAGGAGATGCTGCAGGAATTCTTTATTCGTGTCCAGCGGGAGTTTGCCCATCCGCAGGTCTATGACGGGCGTCAGTATCTTGTCACTGTATCGGCAGGAATGGTATTCTATCCGCAGTCGGCACGAGACCCACTTGTCCTGCATAAGTACGCACAGGCAGCACTGGATGCGGCAAAATCAGGAGGGAAGAACCGTCTGAGTGAGTTCTCCAAAGCCGTATACAATCGTTGGCTCCGCTCGCTGACGATACAGGAACAGATCCTCGAGGATGTCAAGGCGGGATGCCGTAACTTTGAGCTGTACTTTCAGCCGCAGATTGCAGGAGATGACCAGCATCTCGTTGGGGCGGAGACGCTTCTTCGCTGGAAAAACGAAAAGGGGAATATGGTTGCTCCGATGGAGTTCATTCGTATTCTCGAGGAGACCAAGACGATCGTTCCCGTCGGACGCTGGATCTTTGAGCAGGCCCTGCGCGTTTGTAAAGAGTGGCGGAAGAAGATTCCAGAATTCCGCATGAGTGTCAATATGAGTTATGAGCAGATTAAGGACCTTTCGTTCCTGGAGTTTGTCCAGGACTGTCTGCGGCGGCACGATATGCCGGCAGATGCAGTCGTACTTGAGCTTACAGAGAGCAAGATTATCAGCGACCTGAAATTTGTGAATGCACAGTTTGACTCATTCCGGATGCATGGCATCAAAATTGCCATGGATGATTTCGGCACGGGCTACTCATCTCTGTCTTCGCTTAAGAATTTGAACTGTGACATCATTAAGATCGATCGTGCGTTTGTTATGCGAATTCTGGATAATAATTTCGATCAGAAATTAGTCGAGTATACAGTGGATCTCTGCCACAGTATCGGTAAGACTACCTGCATTGAGGGCGTGGAACATCAGGATGAGTATGACTGCCTTGTCAGAATCTGCAAGACGGATACCATCCAGGGGTATTTATTTGGACGCCCAGAGCCGCAGGAGGCATTTGAGAAAAAGTTTTTGGGGATGTAATGGCACGAGAAAAAAATCAAGAGGGACTGACATCCCTTGGGGCGCAGCGGACGGATTACGGTTACGATTACGCACCTGAGGCATTGGAAACCTTCCAGAATCAGCATGCAGATCATGACTACTGGGTGCGCTTTAACTGCCCTGAGTTCACGACGCTCTGCCCAATCACAGGACAGCCGGACTATGGGACAATCTACATTTCCTATATGCCGGCAGAGCGCATGGTCGAGAGCAAGTCATTAAAGCTCTATCTTGTGAGCTTTCGCAATCATGGGGATTTTCATGAGGATGTGGTCAATGTTATTATGAGAGATTTGATTCAGCTGATGGCGCCGAAATATATCGAGGTGCAGGGAAAGTTTCTTCCGCGCGGCGGGATTTCGATTGATCCATACGCGAACTATGGCATTCCAGGGACGAAATACGAAACACTCGCATGGGAACGCCTCTCTCAGCACGACTGCGTACCGGAACGGGTGGATAACCGTTGACGGCGCGGCAGAAACGGATTGCCCTCATCAATGATGTGACAGGATTTGGACGCTGTTCGGTGACGGTGCAGCTTCCGCTGATCTCCGCGATGCGCGTCCAGGCATGCCCGCTCCCCACGGCAATTCTTTCCGTACATACGGGCTTTCCCAAGCACTATCTTGATGACTATACAGCGCATATGCGCCCCTATATGGAGAACTGGACGGAGAACGGTCTCGATTTTGATGCAATCCTTACGGGGTTCCTTGGCTCGGAGGAACAAATTGAGGTAGTATTGGATGCGGTGCATCGTTTCAAAGGCAGGGATACACTGATCATCGTCGACCCTGTGATGGGGGATAACGGCAGGCTTTATTCCTCTTATACACCCGCACTTTGTGCAAAGATGCGTCAGCTCCTGCCGCACGCCGATGTCGTGACGCCGAACCTTACGGAGGCGTGTCAGCTTCTCGATTTGCCGTATCCGGCAGACGGCGAGGTGACAGAGAACGAACTCTTGGTGATGGCAAAGCGGCTTGCTGCGATGGGACCGCAGGATGTCATCATTACAGGCCTCCATGCGGGGAACTGTGTGCGTACGTATCTCTATGAGGCTGGTGTTGGCAGTTCCTTTGATAACGTAAAAATAGGCCGTGACCGCTCTGGTTCCGGTGATATATTTGCAGCAATTGTTGCGGCATCCCTCGTGCGCGGCATCTCCCTCTCTGAGGGGGCGAAATGTGCTGCTGCCTTTATTGGGCATTGTCTTTCCTTTGCGGAAGAACTGGATTTGCCATGGAACTACGGGCTGCCCTTTGAGGAATTTATGGGGGAACTGACAAAACTGTGAGTGATTACCAAAAATAAGCTGCCATATTGGCAGCTTTTCTCATTTCTGTGTATGATTAGGAGTATATTATGATTGTTTATGCGACCCATGCGGGCGGACGTTACCTGCCGATGGAGGCGAGCCTGCGCGAGCAGCCTGAGGGTAAGCGTGCCGTCTATATTAATATCACCAATTCCTGCAACTGTGATTGTGTCTTCTGCCTGCGCAGCATGAAAGAAATGGCGAAGGAGTCCTCACTCTGGATCGACCACGATCCGACACTTGCCGAGATCACGGAGCAGCTTGATCACCTGCCGTGGGAATACGTATCCGAGGTTGTATGCTGCGGCTTTGGTGAGCCGCTGATGCGTCTTGACACGGTGCTCGATGTACTGCGTCATGTCAAGAAGTATCATCCGCAGATACCGACGCGCGTCAACACGAATGGGCTGGGTGAGCTTGAGCACGGAATGGTCTTTGCACAGCGCTTTGCGGGACTGCTCGACACCATTTCCATCAGTCTCAATGCATCGAATGCCGAACGCTATCTTGCGCTCACGCGCTCGAAGTTCGGCATCGGCTCCTATGAGGCAATGCTCACTTTTGCCGAACACTGCAAGCCCTACATTCCCCATGTCGTTCTTACGGTCGTGGAGAAGGTGGAGAACGAGGAGGAGATCGCCCTCTGCCGTGAGATCTGTGCGAAGCGCGGGCTGACCCTGCGCGTGCGCACGTACGAGGACAGCTAAGGACTCACTGCTGAAATGTGAGGGCTGCCCGGATATCAGTCATTCCCTAAGCCATTACAGCGTCAGCTTCGCCCCATAGAGCGGTGTTTGCCGATCCATGGCGGCGAGGAGGCGCGGCACGGGGAGTACGCGCAGCAGGATAAAGCAGATCACCGCCTCGGGGACGAGGTAGGTCGCATTGAACACGAGGGAATACAGATAAGGCGACATTCCCTCCGGCGCGTATGAACCGAAGAACACTGCCCCCGAGATAAAGTGACAGGCGAAGCGTGCCGCAAAGGCGAGAGCAGCTCCCGCGAAGATCCGCCCAGGTACGGCGGCGATTGCAAGAGCCATATAGGGCAGCGGGTAATCAAAGAGCACCTGCAGGGGGTGCAGGATGAACGCATCCTGCATGAGGTTAATCATCCCGTAAAGGAAGCCTGCGAGGCAGCCAATGCCCGCTCCATAGCGGTAAGTGAGAAAGAGGAGGGGAATCATTCCGCCGATAGTGACGCTCCCGCCCTGCGGCATATGAAAGATGCGCAGCTGATGCAGTACGATTGTGAGTGCCAACATGAGCGCGACGTTGATGAGCATATGGGTAGTGAAGTGAATGCGGCGCGTCTGCAGATAGCCGAGGATCAAGATCAGAACAGCCAGCAGCGCAAAGAGACTGGTTGGCTTTGCAAGCAGCTCCGCAGAACTCCTGATCAGTGCGTCCATGAGAACCTCCTTGATGGATGAGGGAATGTATCGTGGTCGTTGTACCGTAGTACTGTACCGAGAAAACGGACTGAATGTACTACCGGTTTTTATAGCATACTATAAAAGAATCGCTTGTTCAATCATTTGGCCTGTTGCTGCCTGTAAAATTTTTGTGATCGTGAGGCTTGCTGTTCATGGGCACCACAGATATGTCAAATTATCCGGGCTCTATGATAAATGTTGTGGAGATACAAAATGTATCTTCACAGCATTTATTTTTTTGCACGAAAAGAGGTGAGATTGTAATGATGAAGCCGACAGAGTTTGTCCGTTACGTCGATACGCTTCCAGATGACTGTATCGAGCACAGGACAGACAAGGAGATACGATTTCATCTCCCTCGTGGCGATAATGTGTGTTGTCCTGGATGTGGATCAGTACGTACCTATGTGCAGCAGTATCGTCCACAAAATCTGCATGGCATCCCGAATGCAGACAAACAGTACGTTTACAATCGCCGACGGTATCGCTGCCAGAATTGTGGAAAAACTTTTGTCGAAAGAAGCCCGTTTCTTGCAGGATTTCAGCGGCGGATTGGGAATCGGCTGCGACAAATTCGTGCACAGAAGAAGATTACTCAGAGACAAGTAATCGAGGCTCTTAATATACCTTACCATGCCTATAAGAGCTATGAAGACGATACTGCACCAGTGGTGCCGCCGACTCTGGTCGCGATGCAGATCGCTAACTATCTTGGTACAGATGTCCTAGAGATATGGGGCGATCAGCTGAGTGGGGGGATGGCATGATGATGTATGTACTTGAGAATCGCCTCAAGGAAATCCGCCTTGCCCAGGAAAAGGAGCAGGCTGAGATTGCCGGTCTTGCCGGGGTGTCACGTAGTACGTACATACGCTATGAGGCAGGCTCGATCTTGCCGAATCTGCTCGCAGCACTGCGCATAGCCGATGCGCTTGGAATCGACAATCTGCGTGAGATTTGGACATATAAAAATCCGCATTGACCGTACATCAATGCGGATTGAAGGAGGTAAGGATGATAAGCTCTGCGACCGAACTGCCATCTCCACCACCAGTTTCGTGCATAGCGTAGCAGAAAATTATTAAAACTGCAAGGGTATTTTGACATTTTCTGAAGGACAAGGAGGATTGCAATGGAAGAACAGCCGTCCCGCTATGCACTGATGCAACAGAATTCTGCACTGGAGCAAAAGGTACAGTACCTTGAGACACTGATCGAGGTGTATCACATATCGAAGTTTGAGGAGAATTTGTACCGATTGAAGCTCAATATCCGTTCCGGTGTGCGGCAGCTATCTTCGGAATTTCTGGCGATGGAGCATGATCCGCAGAACGCAGAGCGTGTCCGTGATCTGATTGACTATATGCGGCAGGTCATCAGCGAGCTGGAACAATTTACCTATCACGACCGAGCGGATTTGTAGAGAGCTTTATAGCATAAGGAGGAATCTATGAAAACCATCAGTTTCATCAATCTCAAGGGCGGCGTTGGGAAGACAACGCTTTCGACCTGGCTCGCCTATCTCCTTGCGGAGTCGTGGGATGTACGTGTCCTTTTTATCGACAACGACAAACAAGGCAATGCGTCGCGGTTCTTCGGTGCGGATGAGCAGCGAGGGACGCTGACCAACATCCTGATGGACGGGGCATCGGCACGCGATGTGCTGCAACATTCGCAGTACCCGAACATTGACTTCATCGCTGCGGATATGGGGCTCGTCGAGGCAAACTATGCTGTGATCGGCGATCAGGAGACTCGGCAGGATGTCATTTTGAAGGATGCCCTTGCGGAAGTCTCTGCGGATTATGCGATTTGCGTAATCGACAATCCGCCGGATATTAACATGAGCGTGTTCAATGCACTTGCTTGTACGGATGATGTCATTATTGTGACACTGCTCGAACCTGACAGCATCGAGGGCATTCGCAAAATGCACGATCAGATCACCGACGTTCAGCAGTTCAATCCGCACCTCGCAATTAAAGGCGTACTTGTGAATCAGTACATGGCGTACCCGGAGGCAATCGAGCTCGGCAAAGAGATTGAGCGGGAAGGCTTTCCGCTCTTCCAATCGCGCATCTCGTATGCGTCGCCGCTGGCAAAACGTCATATTTTGACGGCTGCGCGGGATCGCAAGAGCATCTTCGAAGTCTGCCCGCATTGCCGTGTTGCAAGGGATGTCCTGCGCTTTGCAGAGGAGTTGATACAATGAAAAAACATAAAGGCAGCATGATCTCCTATCTCAACACGGCGACGCAATCGGCTGCGGTGCAGCGTTCGGTCTATCGTGTAGAGAATATCGATGTCGAGAAGATCATCCCGAACGAAAAGAACTTTTACAGCATCGAAGGCATTGAGGAAATGGCAAATTCTCTTGCCGTATCCGATCACATGGCGCCGCTGGAAGTCGTTGCAAACGGGGACGGAACCTATCGGCTGATCTCTGGTGAGCGTCGTTTATCCGCGACACTCTGCCGCATCCGACGTGGTGAGATTGACCGTGCCGATCTTCCGTGCCACGTTCTGCCGGCGTTTACGGCAAAGGGATCTCTCACAGCGGAGCAGATGGAGATGCTCTCGATCATCTTCGCAAATAACTATCGGCAGAAGACCGTGTCGGATCAGCTGAGTGAAATGCAGCAGTTGGAGCCGATCGCCCGGGTGCTCTACGACGAGGCAAAGGAGCGCGGGGAACTCACGGATGCCAACGGAAGGACGATGAAGTTTCGCACCTTCTTCGCCGAGCACGTTCTTTCGATCTCTGAATCGACATTGCACCGGCTACAGTCGCTCTCACATCTTACGGATGCGGCGAGAGAAGCCTTCGAGGAAGGGCGCATTAGCAAAAGTGTCGCGGCAGAGCTGGCTTCTTTGGAGGAAGAACAGCAGGACAGCTTTATTGCCTCTGTCCAGGCAGGAGAGTACTCCGGGACAAGTGCCGATCTGAAGGAGCATTCGAAAGCGTCTTGTGACGATCCACTAGGAGAAGGCTCCACAGTAGAAGCATTTGTGACGCCCACGGATACGGCTGCACAAATGAGTGAAGTCACTGGCGATGCTGCTTCTGTTGAGGAGAAAGAACAGTATGACGACCTGTCGTCGGAGGAAAGCCCTGCAGCGTATGATTTTACCGCCGCTTTTACAGAAGACCGCGCAGCAGAGGAGAGTGCGGACGAGACTATCTCGGTCGATGTAGGTGAGCCTCTTGCAGAGGTCTACGAGGAGACGCAGGGCGATCCCATTGAAATGATTCCTGAAGAAGAGGAAGAGCAGGAGGTAGTTTCGACGCAAGAGATGACTTCGTCAGCCAATGGCGAAGACCGCTTGTCGGAGGAAGAGCTTACCCCAAAAGAAGTTGCCAATACGCTACTGCGTCTTATTGAGGAAATGCAGCAGGACAATCGCGCACAGGATGCAGCCGCCCTTGCCTTTGCACTTCGGACAATGAAATATCGCTATGCGTGGATTACGGAAGTGTGACACTCCCGATTGATGGAGGCAGTTTATGTTTTACGGAGTCGAAGATAAACAGCTATATAGAAAAATCAAAATACCTTTTCTATTTCATAAACAAATTGATTTCCTTGTCGATTCCTATGACCTTTTCCTTGCGATTCTTCCTGGCCTCTTAGTGCTTATTATAAGTTGTTTTATGTTTTATTTTATTATGTCTTCTCAGATTTTGACCAGAAATGCAGTTATTGCAGATTTTTGGTGGCTACATTCCAATGTAGGCAAGACTTTTGTCGGATATGTTCCAATCACATATGAAAGAGATATACATGTGAAAAGAGGCGATTCTCCCAAAGAGGTCATCACAACAGGATGTAGCGTTTCAGAGGGCGTAGATCATGAGAAGTGTATATACATACGGGGGATTTATCCAAATAAAGATAAGGCACTCGACTGTTTGAATACGCATTCAGAAGGCAGCCGTGTAACCGTCTTTTGGGAGGACGACGAACTCGTCTATCGTGTGCGTGAGGATATGCTCGAGGTTGGGCTCTTCCATATAAGTGATTCTTATGTCCCTTGGCATGATGCAGAGCTTGTAGAAACCCTTGATTATGAGGCGTTTCAGCCAGGACAAGTGGAATCAGGTTCATATTAATTAAGAGGGGTAAAACATGAATCTTGAAGGAAAAATTGTCTTCATCTCCGGTGCGATCACCGGCGTTGATGGATATAGGAAGATTTTTGCCGACGCGGAACGATGGCTGCGCGAGCAGGACTGCACGGTTCTCAATCCTGCTGTACTGCCACCGAGCGGGATGGAGTGGGAGGCGTATCTGCGCATCACCAAGGCGATGGTGCGTGAAGCAGATATTGTCTATGTGCTCCAAAACTGGGAGCACAGCAAAGGCGTTCGCGAGGAGCTTGCTCTCGCAGCACAGCTTGGAAAGGAAATCATCTACGAACCAAGAGAGGTGGGCATCGTATGACGATCACGATCGATCCTAGAGCTTTAATCGCAACAATTCTAGTCTTTGTAACCCTATATTTTATGGCTCGAGGTTATCTCCTAAGACTAACGATTATGTCGATTGTTGTATGGCTCATAATTCTTCTTCGGATTCATCTGGAGATTCCCCCCAAAATGGTGGTCTCTTTGATGGATGTAGTTTTGGTTGCTATTCTTGGCGCAGTCGTTGTTGTTCTGTATACCGTATATCGCTTCGTGCGAACGAAAAAGTCATGAACAAAAAATTTTTTTCCACAGCGGCCGTGATTCTCTTCCTGCTGTTTCCACTCTGCGCTCATGCTGCTGATCTTCCTGTGACGTCGGCGTTCGGTTGGCGTATCCACCCCATTTCAGGCGCGTGGAAATTCCATACCGGCGTTGATCTCGGCTATGCAGAGGGGACACCGATTCCTGCGCTCTTTGACGGCGTCGTGGTCGAGTGCGGGAACAAGGAGGACGGCTATGGGAATCAGGTGCTGCTATACCATCCGTACTATGACGTCTATACACGATACGCCCACATGGCTGCGGTCTATGTTCGCGCCGATCAGTATGTAGTCCAAGGCGAAATCATCGGACTTGTGGGTGCGACCGGCTACGTGACCGGCGCACACCTGCATCTTGAGTACATCGTACGAGATGCAGACGGGAACTATATCTATGCAGATCCTCTTGTGTTGTGGCAGTAGGAGAAAGGTTGAGAATCATGGCAGCGACAAGTCTTCTGATTTCAGAGTCCCCGCTTACCGTCCTTCCGCGCCTTGCCGTAGAGATCGGCTTGAATGAGGCGATCTTTCTCCAACAGGTACAATACTGGATCAGCCGGGAGGCGGGCATTTACGCCCACGGGCATCGTTGGATTTACAACACCGTCCGGCAGTGGCAGGAGCAATTTCCCTTCTGGTCGGAGAGCACGATCAAGAGGACGATCTCGTCCATGGAGAAACAGCAGGTGCTTTTTTCGGCAACGATCGGCGATGCGTTCAACAAGACGAAGGCGTATACGATCAACTATGACCGTATCGAGGAGATCAGTCAGCGTATTGCCCATGAGGAAATGCGTGCCAGCATCGAGAGCACGGATCGCCGTGTCACATTCTCGGCGTCCGCTGCATCCTATTTCGACGAGGAATCCTTCGCCTATGATGGAGGAAATATCCAAGAAAGTCAAAATGTCAAAACGGATGAACCGATCGAAGAGGTCAATTTGACCCAACGAGAAGGTCAATCTGACCCGATCGAGGAGGTCAATTTGACCCGATCGAATAGACCAGCCGAAAATCCAGCAACGACACGGGGTTATGAGGTGTCCTCGCGCGCGCACGTAACAGAGACTACAACAACAGAGAACACACAGAGAATACGTAGAACAACAACAGGCGACGTCCGCAGCCGCTGCAAGGCACTCGGAATCTCAGACACATCGACGGAGAATTTTCTGCGTCGCTATGGAGCAGAGACCCTAGAGGAAAAAGTCTGCCTCCTCGAGGCTGCGACAGAGACGCAGAGCATTCGAAATCCGACGGGATGGCTGCACGCAGCACTCAAGAACGGCTATATTTACACACCGCCACGTTCCGATGCACAGGAAAGGAGCCCTGCGGCGACACCCGCAGCACAGAACAGCAGACCGTCTGTGCGCTCTCCTGTTTCAGCGGAGCGGCACGGTCTGCGGCGTGATCTCACGGCGATCCTTGCCGATCAGCAGCGGGCAGATGGCGAGGGCTCAGACTTCGCCAAGGAATTTTTGCGCAGACGCGAACATGCTGAGGGGCGGGCAAGCCCGCCGGCATCGAAGGAGGACGCATGATGACACAGAAAAAATCACGAATCAAGTGCCCCAGTCTGGGGCTGACCCTTGCGGCTCATGCCCTTCGCGAGGCTCTCGAAGAGCAGAGAGTGATCCTGCCGGTTACACTTGAAGAATTGCAAGGGCTGTGTGCGCGTGAACGTCGTCCCCGCATTCTTGCGGGGTATCTGCGCTGGCAGCGCGAGGAGATCTCACGTCTCCTTGCGCGCTGCATCGTCGAGAACGCCGACACGATGGAGGCAGAGTTTCTGTACCGTCACTACCGTGAGGGCAGGAGCATTCACTACCTTTCGCTTCACCTTCCTGCCTCTGAGCGGTATCTCTATGCCATGCACGAGCGTATCCTGGGACATCTCTCCACGCTCCTTTTTTACCGTGTGAGCACGGCAGATGCCTATGCGCCCGCGCTTCTTCAGAACCTCCTCTCTATCCTTGACATGCGCATCGGGACGTTCGTGCTGCGCGCAGAGCTTCCGGTCGCGGAAGGTTGGCTCGAATCTCTTTACGACGCCCGTGCACGCTGCCGTGCTCTGCTCGATCTCATCGACACATTTATGCGGCGGGATACGGAACAAGTCGAGTACGAGCGTATCATCTGCACCAAAATACAGCATCCCTTCGCCGCGCCAGGAGAGCTCCCGGAGCTTGCCGGTGCGGATTCCATCGCTGCCAGCACCGTACACGCTTATCTGCATCGCTATATCGACGAGGTACGGGAGATCACAGGAGAGGTGCTGCCCGTAAAAAAATCATCTGCTTAGAAAAACGTGCAGTATTTTAATACTGCATTCGGTTATGCTTAAAGGAGGTGGCGCACAGATGAGGAGATACTCATTCACCCCGCGGCAAAAATGCGGCATCTGCATCGTATCCCTCCTCATTGTCCTTTCCGTCGCAGCAGATGTCTGCCACTGGTCACTCCCACGTCAGGACATTCTCTTTTACAATGCGACGGAGAGTCTTCCGCGCGGCTTCTACCTGCGTATTCCGGCAGAGGAGATTCGACGCGGCGATCTGGTCGTTTACGATCCGCCGCCTGAGGTCTTGTCTCTTGCTCTTGAACGTGGGTATGCACAGTCACATGAGGTGCGCTTTCTCAAGCGTGTGGGGGCAGCAACGGGCGACGTTTACGCCATCAGGGCGCATGGCGCGTTTTGGATCAACGAGAAATACATCGGGGAAATGCGTCAAACGGACAGCAGGGGGCGTTCTCTGCCGCAGCTTCCGCCGGGCGAATATATTGTCCCTGACGGGGCGTTTCTGCCCATCGGAGAGACGACGCGCAGCTTTGACGGTCGCTATACGGGGACAGTACCACTCGCAGCGGTGAGAGCCGTCGTTATCCCTCTGTGGACATGGTGGTGAGGAGGCTTGATGCACATGGCAGATGAGATGCGGATTCGTACATGGACGGCGCACGGCTGGGATGATTATGCGGCGCGAGTGCAGCCAAAGATGCACGCATTCTTCTCATCGCTCGGCGGCAACAGCATCTACGCAGAGCTCTCCGTCGATGCAGCACTGCGCTGTCTTGTTGGATCGCGGTATGTGGACGTCTCCATTCGCGCTGCGGTCATTGCCAATGACCTGCGCATTGTTCTGCGCTGTGCAGAGGGGATATTCCCTGCTGAGGCGGTGTGCCGATATGTACGCGAGTGCGCTGATGGGCGCAGAGAGCCGCGTCCTGTCACAGAGCTGCCGCCGATGCATCGCAATATATGGCGCATCCTCATGCCCGTGAAACTCGCCTGTGTGGATCGCAGCGGGAAAAAGGTGACACTGCTTTTTCAGCATCCCTTTATGAGGAATGTGCGGCAAAGCCTCGGTGCACTTGCCTGGCGGCTTCGCATGGAGCATGAGGCGATTATCCGCTGAGTAAGGAGGTCTTTATGAACATCTTGCCCTATTCATTCTGCCGCGATGATGCAGAAAAGAAGGTGCTGCGCCACGGGTTTCTCCTGGGCGTGATGACCACAGCAGCATTCGCAGCGCCTATCGTCCTGCTCGGCGGCGCAGTTCTTTGGAGCATGGCGAGTTCTCAGATGCCGCCTGCTCCGACGCCTGTCTCCGTCGAGGATGCAATGCTTCCTGCACCCGCTCTGCCGCAGGACATTGGGGCAGACGGGACGACAAAGGAGCAGCAGGTCGTTCAGGCGGTACCCATTGGGCAGGTATCGCGCGCAGCAGCACAGGTACCTGCCGCCGCACGGATCCCGCTGCCGGCTGTTCCCGCTGCGCCGCCTGTGATCGGGCAGACGGCAGTGCTTCTGCCACCGAATCCGCCTGCTGCGCCGGCGGCGAGCGAGGCGGGTACGGCAGAACCTGCACCAGCATCGGTGATAACCGAGGGGGTGACCTTTTCCGACCGACGTATTGCATATTTTGGTGGGCAGGACGTGCCTACGGCTCAAACAGGGAGGTAGAACATGGCATTAAAATCATTTCGTCAGCCGGAGAAGTTCTCGGACACCGGAAGGACACTCAGTCCAGCGGAACAGGCGCGTGCCACAATCGATGCACGCATCGGCAGCGTCGTCGTGCAAAATTATAATTGGCGGCGCATCGCCATCGGATTGCTGGTCGCGTGCATTGCATTGTCCATCGGGCTGACGGTACAGTCGCTCAAATCGCAGATCATCCCCTACGTTGTCACCGTAGACAAGTCTACGGGCGAGGTGGAAAAGGCAGGTGCTTTTGTCTCACAGGACTACACCCCACAGGAGGCGGAAGTCCGCTACTTCATCGGGCAATTTATCCAGAACGCACGGAGCATTCAGCTTGATCCTGTCCAGCAGGAAAAGATGCAGGGCAAGGCGTACGCATATCTCACGCAGGCAGCTGCGCAGAAGTATGCGGCGATTCAGCGCAATGAGGGATTCAAAGAAAAGTACGCCACGTACACCGTCCAGACCAAGATCACAGGCATCAAGAAGATTCCAGACACGGAATCCTACCATGCGACATGGACGGAAGAAGAATTCAACATCGCGAGCGGCAAGCAGGACACGAAAAAATATGAGTGTGTCTTTGCCGTCACGACGATCCCACCAAAGGATGAGCAGACCATGCTCATCAATCCGCTCGGGCTCTACATCTCCGACCTGAACTTCTCGGCAGAGATCGGAACGAAGCAAAAAGCAGATCCTCTCCACTCCGGCACACAGACCGGATCGACGCAGGAACAGGCAAAGCCATAAGAAGGGAGCATCATGATGCAGTTTCAGAAAAAGATGAAAAAGAATCTTGCCGCAGCAGTCCTTGCCGGACTGATCGCCATTCCGTATGGGACGCCCTCGTATGCCGCAGACGCAGCGGGGGCAGAGACGCGCACAGAAGCGGCTGCGCCCTCGATGGAGGAGACCCTTGCAGAGTGGATGGCAACCCATCCGACGCAGGATACAGCAGAACCCGAACGTGCAGAAGCACCGCTAGTGTCCGATACGGCAGCACAGCAGCACAAGCCGCTGACGAAGTCTGAGGCGCGGGAGATCGGTGAGCTGCGTGACAGCATCTACGCTGTCAGCATGTCGCAGACCGAGATTCTGAATCTCATCGATCGCCTGAATGCGCGCCTGGATCGCTACGAGCAGGAACAAGAGCGCGTACGTGTCGCTGTTCCTGCGCCGACGAGCGGGGCGCTGGTGCATCCCGCGCCCGCCTCCTATGTGAATGACACGCAGGATGCGGTCAACGCGCAGGGCAATGCGACAATGACCTTTGCCTATGCACCGAATCAGCTCTATAAGATCTACTGCCGGCGCGGTTATCTGACCGACCTCGCGTTCCGCAAGGGCGAGACCATCCAGTTCGTCGGCGGCGGCGACACTGCCGGCTGGGCAGTCTCGTCGGCGACTGTGGACGGCATCCCACATCTTTACATCAAGCCGGTCGTCGAGGTCTCCACGACAAACCTCATCGTCACGACGAATAAGCGCAGCTATCAGCTCATCGTCCACAGTGCGGACTGGTACAACCCAATGGTCTCGTGGACATACGCGGCAGAAGACCATCAGGACATGCTGCGCAACGAGCAGAAGAATGAAGCGGCACGCACGGCAGCCGTCCATGCGACCGACGTCGAAAGTCTCGATTTCTCCTACAAAGTCAAGGGGAAGAATGCCGAGTACCGTCCCGAGACCGTCTTCTCAGACGGTATGCGCGTCTATCTGAAGTTCAACAAACTGCCGCAGCGGCAGGTGCCCATCTTCATCCAGGAAAAGGGCAGCCGCATGATGACGCTCGTCAACTATCAGCAGAAAGACAACTATTACATCATCGATGCGCCGTTTGAACGGGCACAGCTGCGTGTCAGCGAGCACGAGAACGTCACCATTGAACATAAGGCGGGGTGAGACGTATGATAAATATGGACAAAATCACGAAATTCATTCAAGCCTTTAAGACGCACTTTAACCGCAACCGTACCCGCAAAGGGGACGAGGACGAGGGGCAGGAAGAGCCGAAAGAAGCCGCAGCGGCGGAGGACAATCAGAGCCCTGGCGACGTACGCATGAACAGCGGCGTACACAAAAAAGTGTACGGCGTGCGGCGCAAGATTCTCGGGTTTACCGTCGTGGGACTTCTGCTTGCCTTCAGCCTGAGTTATCTCTTCTTTCAGAGCGACAACAGCAAGACGCCGCGCCGCCCCTCCGGCTCCTCGGCACAGGAATCGAAGATGCCGTCTCATGTGGGGGAGGACGCAACGAAGGACGAACTCAGCTATCGTGATTTGCGTGCGCTCGATCAGCGCGGGCAGGCAGCACGTAATGTGCCGGGGCAGCCGCCGCACACGGGCGATCCGACCGCTGTGGGCGGTGCAAACGGTGTGAGCCGCACGCCTGCTGCGGCAGGTGCGCAGGCGTACGGCGCACCGGCGCAGAGCAGCACCGTCTATGCCACACCGATGCCCTCCGTTCCATCGCCATCCGCCGCTGCAGGCGGCAGTGCGGCAGGTACAGGATCGGGCAGCAGTGCAGCAGCCTCGGCAGAGGATCGCGCAGCGGCAGAGCTGCAAAAACGCTTTGCCTCTGCAATCGACTTTGCTCTGGGACGGAGCACTGCCGCAGCAGACGCTCCCGCCGCCGAAGCGGCGGCACCGCAGCCGACGGCAGACGCGCCGGCACCGCCGGCGTCCAACACCTTGCAGACGGCAAATCTCTCGATGGCGTCGGCAAGCCCCTATACACTCCAGGCAGGGACACTGATCCCTGCGATGCTCTTTACGGGAATCGATACATCCGTCCCGGGGCAGGTCATGGCACAGATCAGCACCGATGTCTATGACAGCCTGACACAGTCGAATCTCCTCATCCCGGCGGGCGCACGTCTCTTGGGGACGTACAAGTCCGACGGCGGGGCGTCGAACGGACGCGTCAACGTCGTGTTTTCGACACTGATCCTGCCAAACGGCAGTGCCTATGACATCGGGACGAGCATGGTCGCCGTGGACGGCGGCGGCTACAGCGGCATCGTCGGCAAACTGCATCGGCACACCTCACGGGTGATTGGTGCGGGCATGATCTCGAGTGCCATCGCTGCGCTTGGCTCGCTTGCCAGTGGCAATACCTCGGCGCGTGATACCTACACAGGCGGACAGGTCGCTATGCAGGGAGCACTCGCCAACCTCATCTCGACCACATCAAATATGCTCTCGCAGGGGACAGACGCGCAGCCGAACGTCACCGTCGAGCCCGGGCACATGTTTCAGGTATATGTGATCCAGCCGATTGCGTTTGGAACACCGTGAAAATGAATAAGTACACATAGATATTCATGTGTTCAAATTGAACACATGAATAAAAAGGAAGGTTATTCATAATGATGGAGATGGATGAGAAAGACCGGAACAAATTTATCTTGATCTGCGTCATCGTTCTCGCCGTCGCCTATGTCGGAGGAAACTGGGCGACGACGCAGCTGATCGCCGATGCGCTGGAGTATCATGAACTGCTGCCGGGGCAGCTCTTTGGACATGTATTCCAACCCTTTGCGATTGACCTGTGGCGATCCGATGCGGCACTCTATGACGCAATACAGCGGACGATCCGCAGCTACTTCTATGTGGCGTGGATTTTCTACGGCATAGGGATTTTTATCTGCTATCAGATTTACCGCAGCATGATTCGCATGAGCTCGCACGGAACAGCAGACTTTGCAAAGGCGGAGGACATCAAAAAGGCGGGGCTCGCCGCCAAGGAGACCGGCTTTGTTGTCGGACAGAACCCCTTCAATGACAAAATCATGCTCCATAACGGACCCGAGCATGTTCTGCTCGTTGCACCGACGCGCAGCGGCAAGGGCGTCTGCAACATGGTGCCGACGGGGCTCTGCTGGAAGCACAGTATCTTCCTCTGTGACCCCAAGGGCGAGCTCTGGACATTCACTGCTGCATGGCGCAAGAAGCACATGGGGCAGAAGGTCATGAAGTTCGAGCCGCTGTGCAAGGACGGCTCGTCAGCGAAGTGGAATCCGTTCGCGGAGATCGACTTCCAGTCCTTCGAGGAACTGACCGACGTCTCCACCATCTCTGAGATGATGGTCAAGACCGGCGAGGGCGGCAGCAAAGATCCTTTCTGGGAAAACTCTGCCGTCGCGCTCATCAACGGGATTATTCTGCATCTGCTCTATAAGCATCATCAGGAGAAGCGGCTCCTGCCGTGTCCGTCCGACGTGATGACCTTCCTCTCCTCGCCATCGATGAGTACGGAGAAGCTCTTCGCTACGATGAAGATGTATCCGCACATCTCCAAGGAGGAATTTTTGGAGGCCACGGTGGACGGGGTAAAGCGCACGAACCCGCTCAAGGACATTTACGGCGAGTACATCGAGGATTTTCGTCCCTTTGCAAAGGCTCTCCCTGCCTTCGCCGAGGCTGTCGAGGAGAACGAGGCGCAGGCGCACCGCTATGAGGAGGCGCTGTCCATGGGGAAAACGGACGTCCCTCCGCCGAAAAGCAACCTCGAACTGCTGCGGGATACCATCCGTGCGGCAGAGAGCGATCCGGATCCGCAGAAGCGGAAGATACTGAACTTTGAGGCACCTGATATATCCGCTGCTGCCGACAAGAAAGAGATCAATAAGATCATCCAGGCGCATATTGATAAAGAGGGTTCATGGTATCTCCTCCTCGTGCACCCGAAGGTCGCCGAGGCGGCAGCGAATATGTATAACGGTGCGGAACAGACGGCTGCATCCATCATGCAGACCGCGCAGACCTCGATGGCTGTCTATCAGGATCCTCTCATCCGACAGAACACCGCCGTGTCTGATTTTACCCTGCGCGATCTGCTCGATCCATCGCAGGAGGTTTCCCTCTATCTTGTCCTCCAGCCGAACGACATCGACAAGCTGCGCCCAATTCTGCGGCTCTTTGTCAATACCATGCTCGCGAAACTCGTGCGTGACATGGAGTTCGCGCGCAAGGAGGACGCGAAAAAGGGCGCAGCAGCAAAGCAGGAAAAGCCGAAGAAACAGCGTCTGCTTCTCATGCTCGACGAGTTCCCGCAGCTCGGCAAACTCGAGAGCATCGAGAAATCCCTGGCGATCTGCGCGGGCTACGGCGTGAAGATCTGCATCGTTGCGCAGAGCATGGGACAGCTCAATAAAATCTACACGAAGGACAACGCTATCCCCGGCAACTGCCACGTTCAGATTTACTTCACGCCGACCTTGGAGGACGGCGGCGGCACCGCCAAGACGCTCTCCGATACGCTCGGCGATAAGACCATCCACTCATATTCAAAATCGGACAATGGCAAGGTCTTTCAGAGTTCCACATCCACCTCGAATATGGCGCGCAAACTCATGACGCCGGACGAGGTGCGGCGGATGCCCGCCGACCGTGAGCTGGTCTTTGTCGCGGGCTTTCGCCCCGTTTACGGGAAGAAAATCCGCTACTATGAGCAGAAATACTTCATGGATCGTGTGCTTGATCCACCGCTCTTTTCGGATACGGCGACACAGATACAGAGCTATGCGCAGCTCTTCGCTGTGCACGCCGCAGAGCGCAGAAAGATCGAGGCGCGGCAAGAGGAAGTTGCCCGCGCCCGCAGCGGCATCCCGGCAGCACCGTATGATGCGCCGGCGGAGATGCAGCAAACTCCGGCAGACGTGCACGCAGAGGACGGCGCACCGACAGAAGAGACCACGGAGATGCGTGATACAGATCGGCGTTCTGCGTATTTGAGCGCATCTCATGCGGCGATACTCGCATGGGCGAAAGAACAGGGCGCAGAACTGCGGAAAGGAGCATAGCGATGAGCGAAACAAACCGTGTGGTCGAAAATGAAGTATGGGAGCGTCGCCTGCGTGTTTTGGAGACGTGCCTCGGACGATCCATCATGCAGTATATGCACGACGACAACGTCACGGAGGTTATGGTCAACCCCGACGGAAGGCTGTGGCTAGACACCTTTGACAAAGGCGTCGTGCCGACAGACGTTGTCATGGAGCCGGAGGATACCAAGCGCATCATTTACATGGTCGCCGATATTTCCGGGCAGGTCATTGACCTCAAAGTGGATCCTTCCCTTCAGGCGAACATCCCGGCATCGCGTCTCTTTTCCAACTGCCGCTTCCAGGCAGAACTGCCGCCGATCGTCAATGCGCCGAGCTTTAACATCCGCAAACACTCCAAGATCGTCATTACCCTTGACGACTATGTGCGGCAGGGGGCAATGACCGAGATGCAGCGGCAGGTCATCCTGGACGCTATCCACGGGAGGAAGAATATCATTGCTGCGGGCGGCACAGGCTCCGGCAAAACAACACTCCTCAATGCGATACTCGCCGAAATATCGACGCTCGGCGACCGCATTGTCACCATCGAGGACACGAAAGAGCTGAAATGCACGGCAGAGAACTATGTCGCGCTCTCCACGACGGATACCGTCGATATGGACAATCTTCTGCGCAAGACGCTGCGTCTCTCGCCGAACCGCATTGTCGTCGGCGAGGTGCGCGGCAAAGAAGCCCTGACGCTCGTCGATGCATGGTCAACGGGACATCGTGGTGGCTGCTCCACCGTCCACAGCGACAGTGCGCATGACACGCTCTTTCGCCTTGAAGATCTTGTGAGCCGCGTGTCCATTTCGTCACAGCAGGCAGGCATCGCCCGAGCAATTGATGTGATCGTCTACATCGAGCGCCGAGCGATCTCACGTACTATCGCCGAGGTGCTTTCCATCGACGGCTGGGACAGAGAGCGCCACGACTACATGACGCACCGTCTCGATGCAGTGCCGGAGGAACAGATTTAACGTAGCTTAGAAAAATGTGCAGTATTTTTTTTCTGCATAGATTTACAATAGAAGGTGAAGTGTGGGCAGATGCTCACAGTAGATATTTTAGGGAGGACATCGTCATGAAGAAATTGAACGAGATCACGGCACGCATGCAGAGCATCACCATGAAGGACGTACGCAGTGCGGCAAGAGCATCGCTGCCGACACTTGCCATGATGGGATTTTATATGCTGTCGTCGGCAGTCGGGTTTGCCTCGGAGATCAAGACAGGCATTGACCCGCTCGATAAGCCGCTCAATGTCATCGCCACAGCCCTGACGGGACCGATCCCGCTGCTCGTCATCGCCGGCTCGATCGGCATGGGCGGCATGAGCTGGGCGATGGGCTGGGAGCAGCAGATCATGCTGCGTTGCGTCAAGGGCGCGGGCGGTGGTGCGATTGCGCTCGGCGTCGGAAAATTCATGGAGAATATGTTTGGTAACGGCGTGAACGGCATTATGTTCTGAGGTTGCGCCATGGATGAGATAAAGAACGAACCGGGCGCATCGTGGATCCATCTGCCGATCTACCGCTCGCTGACCGAGTACATTCTCTTTCTGGATGTTCCGCGCAGCTGCATTATCTGGAATGTCGGCGCAGCACTCTTGATCCTGCTGACGTTTGGGCTGTCCTATTGGTATCTCCTGAGCATCAATCTGATCGTCCATTTCGGCGTGCGCTACTTTTCCGTGGAGGATCCGCAGTTCTTTGAGTGTTTTAGTCGCTACTGGACAAAGCGTGACTACTACTCGACGTAAAGGGGGCGCGTTATGTCTTGGAAAGAGTATCAGCTCGACAATAAGGACATCGCGGATTGGCTGCCGTGGGGCGCGTTAACCCACGAAAGCATCATGCGCAACAAGGATGACAGCGTTATCGGCGTCATTCGTTATCGGCGCTTCTCTCCGCCGTGGACGCGTCTGTTTTCCGAGTGGAAGAATCCGGTCTATGTGCCGGAGTTCCGTCGGGGATGGAGCATCTGGCTGGAGGAGCAGCATCCTACAGAAGGGGAAGCTGCGTGCTTTCTTGTCGTCTGTTGGAATCCCTTCTGCAAAGAGGGGATGGCGACCAACGGGATCGACACAGAACCGCATCCGCTCGATGTGATGGAGGACATCCTCGCACAAACTTTGCAGCGCATGGCATGGAGCTTTCCCAAGGAAGCGGAGGCGACCGTTCTATCGTATCAGGAGATTGTGGATTACCTCACCTTTTCTTTGACGCTAGGGCGCACACATGTCACTATGCCGGCAGTGCCGGTCGATCTCGACGTCTATCTCACAGCGGGGATCGATCTGGACTTCTCACGCAACCACGTACGCCTGGGCACGGAAAAATTTCTCGTCTTGACCCTGCCGTCCGTCGTCGGCTCGCAGGAGCGTGTCCTGCAACAGATCGTCGAGGACTTGCACGGGGCGGACATCCCATGCCGCCACGTCCAACGGCTGCTGCTCTTTTCGGAGAAAGAGGCGGAGAAAGAGCTGCGTGCCTACGCGGGGAAATGGTGCCCCTCGCGGAAATACATCAAGGATATTTTGATCGGGCACACCTTGCAGCGGGTGAATGGCTACTACAACAATCAGACCATCGCCCTTGTCTCCGAGGAGGGCTATACGCGCGTCGAAACCTATCTTGAGGTACTGCTCGGGGATCTCGGTGTTCCCTATATCATTGAAGACTACAACGCCAAAGATCTTTGGTGGGGCAGTCTGCCCGGGCTTTTCCGTGCGGCGACCACTCCACCGATCTGCGGCTTTCAGACATTGGAGGAGCTGCTTGCCGTGAAGGACGTGCCTCAGGCGACCGAAGCACCGAGCCTCCCTTGGCTGGAGGAACTAGCAGATCAAATCGGTGGTGAAACAGGAGAGGAGGGAGAATATGTACCGACTTGATCTCTTTCGGCGGAGGGTGGATCGTCTCTCCGACATCATGCCGTTTGGGCGCATCACCAGTATCACTGTTGCAGACAGTCCCGTTGCTGTCTGCATCAACAAGGATGGCTCGCTTCTTGCGACGTGGCGGTATCGTGGACCCGACCTCGATTCCTCCGTGGAGGAGGAGCTCTCCGTCATCGCCAACCGTATGCAGGCGTCCATCGCAGCGATGAAGACAGGCTGCACACTTTACTTTGAGGCGCAGCGCGTCCCGTCCACTGCTTACGAGACGACAAACGCCTTTCCGGATGAAGTGACGCGCGGCATTGACGCGGAACGCTGCCGGCTCTTCTCGAGCGGTATGTACTACGAATCCCATTTCTATGCGACACTTCTCTTCCTTCCGCCGAAAGATCGGCAGGAGAAACTCAAAGAGTTTATTGTCGAAGGACGCGAGAAGAAAATGACGAAGGCGGAGGACGTACTCGAGAACTTCGGCGAACAGCTCTATAAACTCTATCTCATGTGCCGCAGCCTGCGCATTGAGGCGGAGTTCCTGAACGAGGACGAGCTATTCACCTACCTTCACTCGATGGTTTCGGATCGTCCGCGTGCGCTGAAATACCCCGATACGCCGTTTCTGCTCGATAAATTTCTCTATGACACACCGCTCTACGGCGGGCTTGAACCGCAGCTTGGGAAAAAGCACATGCGCGTCATTGCGCCGATCTCCTACGGCAAAGAGTCCGTGTTCGGTCTCTTTGATGAGTTCAACCGCCTCGACTTTGCCTATCGCTGGGTCACACGCGTCTACTGCATGAGCAAGAGCGATGTCATTGGGGAGCTGGATGCCGAGCGACGGCAGTGGAAGGGAAAGACGCAGTCGATCTCATCGACACTCGCCGATGTCACCGTACGTGATAGTGTGCAGAACGAAGAGAACATCGATGACGTCGCCGTTGACCGCATCGCCGAGATACGGGATGCGATGAATGCCGTGGAGGGGGATCACATCTCCTTCGTGTACTACTCGACGGCGATCATCGTCACTGATGAGAACCGCGAGGCGGTTGAGGAGAAGGCGAAACTCATTCGTCAGATCTTCATCGAACGCGGTATGCAGCGGGTCAAGATCGAGGACTTTAATGCCATCGACGCTTGGCTCGGCTGCATTCCGGGGCTCGTCGGCGCGAACATTCGCCGCCCACTCATCTCGACGGGAAATCTCGTCCACATGATGCCGCTCGCGCTTGCCTGGGCAGGTGATGAGCGCAACAAACACCTGGACGGCCCCCCGCTGCTCTACACACAGACCGACGGCAGCACGCCGTATCGGCTGAATCTCCACATCAAGGACGTGGGGCATTCGCTGATGATCGGTCCGACGGGCGCGGGAAAGTCCGTCCATCTCAACTGCATCGAGGCGGCATTCCGCAAGTACAAGAATGCGCGCGTCATCATTTTCGATAAAGGCGCATCGAGTAAAATCCTCACCATGGGTGTCGGCGGCAAATTCTACGACATTGGGCGATCCCGCTCGCTGTCCTTCCAGCCGCTCGCCCACATCGACGATGAGGATGAGCGGCAGTGGGCACTCGACTGGCTCTGTGACTACCTGCGCGAAGAGGGGGTTGACGTGTCCCCCGAGCAGAAGGGGATCATGCGTGATTCCCTTGCGACAGTCGCGGGGGTCAAGGAGAGCGACCGCACCATGACAACGTTCATCAGCTTTCTCCAGAGCAGAGAGCTGAAGACGGCGTTCTACCCGATGTCGCTTGCCGACGATCAGGGGAACAAGGGCGAGTACGGCGAAATCTTTGACAGCAGTAAGGATCATCTCTCCATTACGAGCTGGCAGAGCTTCGAGATGGAGACACTCATGAACGCTCGCCGCATCGTCGGCACGACACTCATGTATATCTTCCATCGCATCGAGCAGGTCGTAAAGAGCGCGGAGAAAAAGAACCAGGAGCCGACGCTCATCGTCCTGGATGAATGCTGGGTCTTCTTCCAGAACCCGATGTTCGCCGAGAAGATCAAGGAATGGCTGAAGACGCTGCGCAAGTACAACACATCCGTGCTCTTTGCCACACAGTCCCTCGATGACATTGCGAAGTCACCGATCCTCGATACCGTGCTCTCCTCCTGCCAGTCGCGCATCTTCCTGCCGGACAAGCTCGCGATCACTGAGAGCCGCATGGAACTCTATCGGCAGTTCGGACTCAACAAGCAGCAGATTCATCTGCTCGCCCACGCGCAGCCGCAGCGGGAATACTACTATGACAGCCCGCAGGGCTCGCGGCTTTACAACCTCGCGCTTGATCTCTGCCCGTTCACGCTGTCCTATGCGGCGGTGGGAGACGTGGCACTTGCCAAGTGCCAGCGCATCGTCGAGAACTATGGCGTGGAGAACTTCAACGAGCACTGGATGCGCGAAAACGAACTGACAGTGCCGGAATACCCGAGAAAGGAGGCGGCGGCACTATGACTGCCAGCATCATCTTCCTCTGCGTCCTCATGATCTGTTACTTTGCCATTCGGGTCAACCGCATCGAGATGCGGATGAACGCCCTCGAGAAAGCACTGAACCAGGCGGTCAAGGAGGGGAAACTTGACACCGAGATGCTCGGCAGACCATTCGGGGGGAACGCGGGCGGTGTCGGCGATTTCTGGACGGCACTCAAAGCCGCATGGAAAGAGCGGTGATGGCGATGGACGCAGTACACGCCTATCGTGCAGCGACAGAGAACACGCCGAACCTCATCGCCGCCGTACGGCGCATCGAGACCGATGTTCTGGGTAAAATGCGGGACGAAGGCTATGGGATCAATCAGCTGCGCACCGCACTCAGCGAGAGTCGGTATCCGCTCTTTGTCGAGCAAAAGAGTGCGGTGAACGACTACCTTGAGAGCATCCTGCCCGACGGGGCAAGTGCGGCGACGAATTTCAGCCTGCCTGCCCCGCCTGCGCGGTTCAACATGCTCTACGAATTACCTCTGCGGCAGATCGAAAGCGTACTTGCCGCTGCCGATCAAAGCATCCTCAGCGGGGAGGAGATGCGCCGCATCCCGCAGGAGGACGTGCGTGAGGCGTATATCGGCGGCAGCCTTTACGGCATACTCGCGGGTGATACGAAGGCACGCACCGCGTTCGAGCACAGCATCTGGCGTACACATCGTACGGCGGTGCGGGATGCGGCAGAGCGCGAGACGGCAGAAATGCAGTCCGCCTTTGACGGCATCTGGGCAAGCCGCCGGAAAGCTCCGTCTCCGGTACTTGCCGAGGAGAACGCCGTCATGACCTTTCTGCGCACAACGGGAGCACAGGAGGAGACCGCCGTGCAACTCCTTTCTGCCGTGACGGAGTACACGGGACGGGACAAGGAAGCCTACGTGCGCAAGACCGTCGCCTCCGCCGTGCGCGAGCTCGGCGCATACGAGGCGATTGCCGCTGCCGATGATGCACCGCAGCACGACAGCGACGTCTACGCGGCGTGCCTCAAGGACGCCGTACGTACCCTGGGCAGTGATACACTGCCCTATGAAGCAGAGCGACACATCGTCGGTGCGCTGCGCAATGCAGGCATGGACGAGGAGACGCTCAGCATGGCGATCCTCTCCGCATCGCCGCTCGTTCGCTCCGCAGGGCGTGATTCCGAGCGGACACTTGATGCACTCCTCACGGGCAAGCCGGAGGAGGCAACCTACGTGGACGGAGACTGCGTAACCTGTGCGGACATCTACCAGCGGCTGATTACCGCGTACGATGATGCACTCATCGACGCAGGAGTGAATGACAGCGTCGCCGCAGACCGCCGCCGCTACAACGTCAAGGCAGTGCGTGAACTGCTCCGTACCTACGGTGCAGATGAGGAGGAGGTCAAAGACATCCTCCGCGCACTGGGCGGCATCAAAGAAGAGGAGCGGACGGACGACTATATTGACCGCCTTCTCGCCGAGGCGAAGGCAGAGCCGTCCGCCGAAACGATTGCCGCGAACGAGGACGCGGCAGTCTCCGACGGTACCGCCTCGCCGACCGCAAGGGAGGACTGGGGGCGCGTGCCGGCGGAGTCTGCCAACGTCCGCAGAGAGCGGACAGAGGAAAAGGAAGCGGAGCCGCAGGCGGAGTGCGCCGCGCATGATGCAGAACGCGAAGAGACGCATGATGCAAGGCGCACGGATGAGCCTGTCGCTCCGCTCACCGATAAAAAGAGCATCCGTGAGGCGAAACGGCGTCTGCGCGACTACACCTTTACCGCGGAGCGCGTACGCACGCGCGGCGATAAAGAGGCAGACGAGATGTACGAGGACTGCCGCGCCGAGATCGAGCAGGACATTCCGCTGCCGTTTAACGGACAGATGGACGAACAGATCATCCTGCACCTCTTTTCTCTCGGCTATGAGGAGCGCGAGATCGAGAACACTGTACAGCACAACTCACCGCGCCGCCGCTCGCAGAAAGATTATGCAAAGAGCATTGTGCGCGGGGTGAGGGAGCGGTGTCCGTCTGTCGCGAAGGTCATCAAGGATGCTGAGACGAAGTATTTGCAGACTAAGATGGAGCGGGGGCAGACGCTCACCGCGTATGAAAAGGAGCGCGTCCTTGTGCGGGACGTACCCACCGGGTAGAGATGAAAGGAGATGCACTATGTTTAAGAAGTGGAGCACCAAACGCGTACAGATGGCTGTCGTCGCCGGGCTGCTGCTCGGCGTGACAACGCCGATTGCGGCGATGATGATGCGCAGTCATCACAGCGAGGCGGCGGTCGCCGTCATCGACCAGAAGAACATCGCCGAAGCGATTAAAACCGCAATCAGCACGGCGAACATCCTCACGACGGAGGAGAAGGAACTCGCACTCATGATCCTCGATGCGAAGAAGATCAACATGGACATGCTGACGGGCTGGATGGAGAAGAATAAGGCGGCAGACGATTTCTGCAAGACCCCGGACATCATGCAGGACATCGGCATCCTGAAGCAGCAGGGGAAAGTGCCGAGCATCCTCAACGCGAATACATCGGCGACGGCGATTCTCATGAATGAGATCGGCTCGATCGAGGATGCGATGAACGGCAAACAGACCATCGTTGACCTATACATGCAGACGCAGAAGAACCACAAGGCACTCGACGCGACCTATCGGGCGGCGGCAGAGCGGGCGAAGGCATCGCAGAAGGTCACCGAGGCGACGAATGCTACCGTTCACGATGCGGTCACCATGGCGAATAACGCCGAGGGACAGCAGCAGATCATGCAGGCGGGCATCCAGATCGCCGCTGCGGGTGTCTTGCAGGGTGCGGATCAAAAGGAACTGCTCGCGCAGCTCCTTGCCATGCAGTCCGAGAAGTGGTACGTCGAGAATACGGAGAAGGCACGTGATGAAGCGCGCGATCACGCGATGGCACTCAAGCTGCATAACTTTGCCGGAAGTCATTAAATGAATTTTATACAAAAATATTCAGGTGTTCAATTTGAACACCTGAATATGATGTAGGAATAATTCATTTTCATAGAGAGAAATGAAAACGGAGGGGCAAATGGAGACAGCGGAAACAGAAAAAACGCCGAAAAGAGGGCTGCGCAGGAAACACATCCTTCTCATGCTCGCCGTTTTCGGGCTGATCGTCTTTCAGCTGACAGGGATCGGCTTTGCCGCGACCGGGTCAGAGGACATCGCAACGGCAGGGACAGGACTCGGCGGCACGTTTGACCAGCACCTCACAACGCTCGCGAACGGTGCAGTCAAGGCGATGCACGTCATCCTCATCGTCATGACGGCAATCGCGGGCATGATGGTCGCCTTCGGCATCGAGGATGGGAAAAAGTTCATCTGGCAGCTCATGCTGGGCGCAGGGCTTGCCTTTAACTTTGGTGCATTCCTCATGGGCTCGGGCCTCTGGGCAATGGCAGATCAGAGCGCGAGCACGCAGCAGGTTACGTACTACACGCCGGAGCTGAAAACCGGTACGGATGCGAAGGTTGCGGACGTCAACATCCTCGGGCTGTTCATGAATCACTATACGGAGCACGTGATCGTTCCTGGCGCGGAGAATATTCTGCCCTACTGCCTGCGCCTCCTCGTCATTCTGACCGTCATCCAGGCGACGTGGGAGCTGACGGTAAAATTCATGTCCGGGGACAAGCTGCAATACCTCATCAACATGACGCTGAAACTCGGGTTCTTTATGTTTCTCATGATGAACTGGATTTCTCTCATGGGCGGACTCATGTCCGGCTTTGAGACGCTCGGCTTCCGTGCGGGCGGGAACAATGCAGCAGCGGCGAACAACATCGTCGGAGAGTCCTGCGACACCTTTGTGCAGATCGCTCTGAAGATGTTCCAGGCGATCTGGACACCGAACTCCGACAGCTGGATTCCTGATGTCGTGCAGACCATCGCGAACGTGCTCTCACCCGGCGTTCTCCTCATGGACATTATCTGCATCGTCGTCATCGGCGGCTGCCTCTTCCTCACCGCGCTCGAGATGTTCATGGCGCGTATTGAGTTCTACACGATGGCGCTCCTTGCTCTCCCGTGCCTTTCCTTTGGGACGATGAACAAGTTCAGCTTCCTCACGGAGAAGGCAATCGGGGCGATGTTCAATCTCGCGCTCAAAGTCTGTGTGATCGCCTTCCTATCGGCAGTTGCAAAGCCCTTTATTGAGGGCTTCGCCGACAAGATCATCAAGGCGGACAATCCTGCCGAGGATCTTGCCCTGCTCTTTCAGGCAGTGCTCGCATCGCTCCTCATCCTGCTGCTCGTCAAGAAGATTCCGCAGCTTGTCTCGGGACTGCTCAGCGGACAGCCTCAGTTCAGCAGCAGCGACATGACAGGCGCACTCAAGGGCGCAGTCGCAGGTGCTGCTGCGGCAACGGGGAACATCGCCGCTGCAAAGGCGGCAGCTGCTGCGACTGGAAAGGGCGGGCTTGGCGGCACACTCACACAGCTCGGGCGTAACTACATGATGAGCCGCAGCCCCGTGCGCAGCTATCGGGATGCGATCGGGAGTTTCCAGCGTACGAAGGATAACTCCGGTTCGCGTATCCTACAGGAACTACGTACGGGCTTGGACAGCCGCAATCGGCAGACGGCGAATGCGGCGCAGCCGGGTAATAACACAAATCAAAATTAAAAATGCGGTGAGCTTTTACTCGCCGCATAAATACTAGCGTTCTCTTATGTGCGTTATTTGTTGTTCTAGTTGGTCTACTCGTTGCTTTAATGCTTGATTCTCTTCTGCTAATCCGCGAACCAGTTCACGAATTTCCCGTACAATGTTGTTGTTTTTATGTACGCCGTCGTTGATGTTGCGTATAAGGAACGTGAACTCGGGAGATGCGTTCGCGGGACCGCAGCCGGTTACGTATCCTACCTCGAAAGGCTGCGTTAGCTCTTGCATTAACTTTTCGTGTTCTGTTGGTTCTCGCCGTGGCTGCGGTGCAGGTGCTTCCTTCTTTGATCCCCAGAACAGTCCCATAATCATCAGTCCTTTCGTTTTTCTTTAACGTAGCATAGTTCCCCCGCCGTGACAAGTCCCAATTTTGAGAGGAGGTTTTCGATATGCGCCGGATGTACCTGCTGGTCGCTCTCGTGCTCGCCCTCCTCTCGTTCCTTCCCGCATCCTCCGCAGCGGCGATAACGATGATCTCCCCCGTTGATCCGATGGTCGTCACGAGCCCGCAGGGCTACCGTATTCACCCGATCACAGGGAAGTATACCTACCATTCGGGTGTTGACCTTGATGCTAACTATGGCACTCCAATCCATGCCGCTGCGGCAGGCACGGTAACATACGCGGGGTGGATGCAGGGCTATGGCAATACCGTCATCATTAATCACGGCGGCGACCTCCATACACTCTATGGACACAATCGGACGCTCTATGTCGCGGTGGGGCAGCCCGTCGCACAGGGAGAGGTCATCGCCGCTGCGGGCAGCACAGGGAACTCGACGGGACCGCACTGCCATTTCGAGGTACTCCCGAACGGCATCTATGGCGATCCGGTTGATCCGGGGCTCTATGTCCCCGGGCTCCTTGCGCTCGAGCAGGAACAGGGCGGCGGGCTCGGTCTCGACTTTCACGGTCATACGAAGGACTGGGTCGTGACGAACGACTTTGCAAAGCCAATCAGCGACCTCATCAACCGCGTCGTCGAGCTGATTACGACCGGGCTGGAGCTCCTGCAAGACTACGTGGCGAAGATCTTCTTCGTTCTCGTCGCCATCGACCTTGCTCTTGGTGGGATGAGCAAGGCGATGACACCGACAAGTGAGGATCGGGAGGGGCTCTTCAAGTGGCTCGTGCGGCGCGGACTCTTCTACGGGTTCTGTCTGGTGCTCCTCTACAACTGGGGCGATTTTGTCGGCAATTTGGCACTCCATGGATTCCCTGCGCTCGGAGCTCTCGCAGGCGGCGATCCCTCGGGGGCGGAAGCGGCAGTCTCCGATCCGACGAAGATCGTACAGAAGGGCATGAACATCATCGCGCCCGTCTTTAACGGAGTCATCCACTCGAACGGAGCATCCAATGTTATCCTCCTCCTCCTCGGCAGTGCGGGATCCGTTCTTCTCATGCTGATCTTTGCGGCGATCCTCTTCGTGCTCTTCTGTTTCATCGGCTATTACATCGCTATCGCCTACATCGAGTTCTACGCGACGATCCTCTTCAGTTTTGCCGTGTTCTCACTCGCGGGACTGAAGCACGTACGGCATTTCGCATCGAATGGCATCAACAGCGTCTTTGCTGCTGCGCTCAATCTCATGTTTTTCTGCCTCTTTGCGGCGATGCTACAATCGACGATGCAGCACATCGTCGTCGAGAACCTCATGTCGCAGGCAGTTGCCGCAGAGGCGGCGTCGGGTGGTCCGGAGCAGAACATTGCAGGACGCCCAAAGGCAGAGCTCGCCTACCGCATCTCGCAGATCATGCAGGAGCGGTACGGGCGCACGCTCCACCCCTCGTGGATTTGGGCGCAGCTCGCCCATGAGACAGGGAACTTCACCAGCCGGCTCGCTGTCGAGGATCACAACTACGGCGGCATCAAGGCATACGGCGACGCGAAGACTGCCGGCATCTCGCCCGAGGGCGACTACTACCGGCACTTTGACAGCGATGAGGAGTTCGCGCAGTATGCGGCATCGAACTACAACGCCTACGCCGAGGACGGCATCTATGATGCACGCACCATCGGGGAATTTGCGGCGGCACTCAAGCACGGCGGCTACTACGGCGCTACGCTCGAATCCTACACGGCGGCACTGATCTCATTCGTCGGCGGCAGCGCAGGGGTGGCACAGCAGGCAGTTGCGAACAATCTGCTGCTCCTCCAGCTGATCCTCGTTGTTCTCATGTATATGTACTTTGCCGACCGCATCCACAAGTTTGTCAATACCCAGTTCGGCGGCGCAGGCTTTAAGCTCTCCGAGCGACAGGGCGTATTCAACTAAACGTGAATATAAAACGAAAAACTTCAGGTGTTCAAATTGAACACCTGAACCAAAAGGAGATGAGATTCATGTTCTTACAGCGATGGAAGAAGCACCGTGTCAAAGTCCTGTTTGTCGCCCTCTTTACGGCATCGGCATCTGTCGGTGCGCTCGTTGCACACATGCACGACGGCGAGGCGTGGGGGGTGCTGCGTCCACTTGACCCGTCGAACTACTATAGCCCGACGTCAATCTCGTGGGCAGACACGGCGAATCCCGGGCACTATTTTTATCATGATCTCGGCAGCAACGGCGGGAATGTTTACGACATCACGCGTGAGATCAAGTCTATCCTCTTCGGTGAGAAGTTCACACATATCCTGGAGACGATCACGGCACAGCTCGGCATTGACATCAAGAATAAGACGCCGCTCGATGCGGGGATTCTCCGTGCAACGGGACAGGTCGCACAGGAGAAGGAGGCACACACGGCAGATCTCTATGAGACAATGCAGCGGGGGCTCCTCACGGAAAGCACGAGCTTTCACGACTATGAGGAGAGTCCAGCGAACTACGAAGCACAGCGTATCCGCTCACACCAGCGGCAGGAAGTCGCTGCGGCTGCGGGGAAATACGCACAGCTGGCGAGCAGTGCCCTCGCAGATAACGATGCGACGCGTGAGGCGGTGCACGCGCTCGTTGCGGCGGCAGCAAACGCCCAGGGCGAGACGGAGCTGCGGCAGATCACGGAGCAGCTGAACGCACTCGGGACACTCGACCAGGCACAGATCAACGCTCTCCTTGCGGCGAAGGTGCAGCTCGAGAACGATATGCGGCGCGTCAAGCTTGACCAGGAGATCGAGTGGGCAAAGCAGGCGGAGGATGCAAAGATCATTGTCACCGATCCATACAACGAGGAACGCAACGCTGTGAGCGGCTACACGCGCGAGAAGCCCCGCGGGTTCGTCGCCTTTAAGTAAAGAACGGCGCAGGAAAGATCGCTATGGTCTTACCTGCGCCGTTGTGGTATCATAGAAGGGAGGAGGCGATTTTATGAAACTGGATTATGATGTGACACTTCATCTTGAAGTGCTGCATGAAGGCTTTTCCGAACTACTTTCGGAGATTCGGCATCTCGAAGACGCTCTGCATATAGATATGATGGATCAAAATGAGCCACTTGCCGAATTTGAGAAGCACGTCGCTACGATCTATCATGGAATCTTCGGCGCAAACTATAATACAATGGATGATGTGCAACAACTGACACAGCAACTCGATGATGCCCGTGCATATCTGAGGGAGATGGAGGCACGTGGTGCCCGACAGCTGGAACGCGCAGGAGCTTAATCGGAAAAAGGAGAAGATTAAGCGTGGTCTATTGATCGGTGTTTCACCTGTTAGGCAGCCGCGTGCTTATCTTCTCGCCGGACAGCCTGGAGCGGGGAAGTCCACCATGGCAAGGAAATTTACTCAAGAGCATCACGGCAATATCGCCTTCATCTCGGGCGACGACTACCGCAAGGATCATCCACATTTCCTTGAGCTGCAAGCGCAGTACGGTGATGATGCTGTCCTTCATACACAACAGTTCGCGGGAAAGATGACGGAGGCTCTGATCGACGATCTGAGCAGAGCGCAGTATCATCTCATCATTGAAGGGACACTGCGGACGACTGAGGTGCCGCTGCGGACAAATGATCTTCTGGTCTCACGGGGATATGATGTCTCTCTGAATGTGATTCTCGTACGTCCCGAGGAGTCATACCTCAGTACCCTGAAACGCTATCGGCTGATGGAGGAGGAAGGGCTTACCCCACGCATGACACCGAAGGAACATCATGACGGTGTTGTGCGCGCTCTCGTTGATAATCTGCATACGCTCTATGAGCAGGATGCTTTTCAAGACATTCGTGTCTACAGCCGCGCAGGAGAATGTCTCTATGACAAGGCGACAACGCCATTTCACGATCCGTCCGATCTATTCCGTGAGGAGTTCTCACGGGAATTGACGAGCCGCGAGGAGACACGTATCGAGGCGGACTATGCGCCGTATGTGGGGCAAGCAGAAGTTGAAGAGACTCTGCGTGCCGTCAGGCTTTGTTCCAACTGGTGCGATCACCAGCGTTGATGGATATGGTAGGTACAAAGAAGATGAAGCTCTCTCAAAGACACTAACAGCACTTTATGGAACGGATAAATGGAAGGAGAATAAATGAAAACGGGCGAGCTTATCAGTACTTTGATGGGGATGTTTTACGGCGTCCAAGATAGAAAGCTGTATAGAAAAATAAAATCCGCTATGCCCTTTCTATCCTATAAACAGATTACTTTTTTTATCGGGTCATGCAACGCTATCCTGATGCTCCTTTCTATTATTGTTCTATATCTTATGTTCCGTTTCGTAACTTCTCAACAATTCGTAGATTTGGTGACACGGTGAGCCGAATGGAGCTGGGGAATTAGGTCTGCATGAAAGATCCCGTGAGGAGAATTTACCCATGAATCTTGAAGGAAAAATTGTTTTCATCTCCTATACAGAGTTCTTCCCACAGGAGGAGCGCGGCAGAGGTGGCCGCTGAGGGCAGTAGATAAAACAGTATAAAACTAAAATCGGCTTACAGGATCACACCTGCAAGCCGATTTTTTGTGTCTACCGGGCTTTCGCGGACTTTATTGCCCACGCGCTGCCCTCCTCGATCTGCGCCTCGATCATCTCCTCGACTTCCTCGTCGCTCGGAATCTCGTCCTCTGCGTAGGTGTTCGGGTAGCCGAGATCGGAGCCGAACATCTCGACTGCCTCTTCCTGTGTGATGATCTCGCCGCCGAGAAAGCGCGGATCATCGGGATTGACGTGGATGGCGTTGCTGTGATACTGCATGGAAACTCCTCCTCCTTTATGTGCGATACGCCTTTTCTCAAGTATATCGGATTATCGGAAAGAAATCCATGTGCTTAGAAAAACGTGCAGTATTTTAATTCTGCATGCCTTTACAATAGAGGTATAGGCAACAGGAGGTGCGCACATGGTCACAGCAGAAGCCCTCATTGATGAGAGGGAGCGGTTCTTTCAGGAACTGCGGAACAACAAGACGCGGTTCCGTGATTTTCTCGGCGCAATGGCTGCCCACTATCGGCAGCCGATCGCGCGGCAGGTAGCGATCTTTTTCCATGCGCCGGCGGCAGGACGCGCCTATGGAGAAGAATCTCTATGGGAGCGGTTCGGCACGGATCTCCGTCACGATGCGGAGGGCGTACCCGTCCTCAGCGCGGATGAGTGCAGCGTCATCCGTCTCTATGAACGCAGCGAGACACAGGACGCGGGGCATCCGCTCTTCGATCAGCTCGTCTGGACGTATGACGAAGCACGGGACGGCGCGGCTCTGCGGCGTGTATGCGGGGCAGAGGAAGGACAGACGGCAACAGAGGCAGTGCTCGCGGGAATGTCCCGTCTGCGTGAGGAGGGATACAACGAGCTGGAACTTCTGGGCGCAGGCTATCTGGCACTGGAACGCCTGGGGCTGGATGCGGAGGAGCATCTCGGGCTGCCGCTCATCCTCGCACCATACGAGAATGTTGATGCAGAGCAACTGCTCAGCGGCATTCAGCGTGCGGCAATGACGATTCTCGATCCACTGGCGCAGGAGGTACGGGCGCATATTGCACAGGAGCAGGAAAGGAAGGCGAATGAGCATGATGCTGTTTACGGAGAGCGAGATGGCGCAGCTGACGGCACATCTGAGGAAAGAGGCGGCGGAGCGCGAGAGAGCGGAGCAGGAGAACCAGGTGATCAGCAATCTGATGGAGCAGTACGCGGAGATGAGCTATCTGTATCAGGTCGAGGAACTGACACCGCCGGCGGAGCAACAGATCGAGAGCCTGCGCCTGGCGTCGTTCGCGGAGGAGATGGAGCGGTCGCAGCAGAAGGAGAGGGAAATCCCCGCACAGGACGAGACACCGCGCATACCGGGACGGTGGGCAGCGCTGCGGAGGGAGTATCTCCAGTCCTACCGACCGAAGGAGTGGGCGACGATGCTGATGAACGGGACAGCAGCGGCACATCTCCGACAGGTGCAGGAGGAGACGGAGCAGCGGTATCGGACGATGTACCGACAGGAGGAAGCGCGGCAGATCCTGGGACAGAACCTCCGGGGACTGGAGGAAGTGCAGCGGAGCGGGATGATCGAAGCGCAGCTGCGGGAGATTCTGACGGCAGAACTCACGTACTAGCAGCGGAGCAAGAGACCTCTGCGGTGGATTTTTCGACCATCGACTATGATGCAGATATGCGTACGACGGCAGGAAAGCGCGCCGTATTTCAACGCAACCTTGCTGCGATTCTGACACTCAAGGAGCTTGAGCGTGAGGGGCGCACAGCGACCGCAGAGGAGCAGCGCCTCCTCGCATCCTACAGTGGATTCGGTGGGCTCTCCGAAGTGTTCGACCCTGCCAATAAGGCATGGTCGAAAGAGTACGATGCGCTCCAGACACATCTGACGAACGAGGAGTACCGTTCAGCGCGCAGCAGTATCCTGGACGCCTACTATACGCCACCCGATGTCGCCAAGGCAATCTATGAGGGCTTGCAGCACCTCGGATTTGCCAAGGGGAATATCCTCGAACCATCCTGCGGGGCAGGGCGGTTCTTCGCAGCGATGCCTGAGGAGATGCGGCGGGAAAGCCACGTCTGCGGCGTGGAGTTGGATGCGCTCTCTGCGCGCATCGCCGCCGCTGCGCATCCCGATGTACGTGTCGCAGCGCAGGGCTTTGAGACAACACGATTCGCGGACGGGAGTTTTGATCTTGCCATCGGCAATGTTCCCTTCGGCGAGACGCCGATTACTGCCGATCCGCGCTACGGCGGCACAGGACTGCTGCCACATGACTATTTTATCATGAAGATGCTGGACGAGGTGCGTGACGGCGGACTGGTCGCCGCGATCACGTCGAGCGGTACGATGGATAAGCTGTCGCGCCGTACGCGCGATATGCTGGCTGAGCGCGCTGACCTCGTCACCGCGATGCGCCTTCCTGCCGAAACCTTTGCCGGGGCGGGAACGGCGGTCACCTCGGATATCCTTGTCTTCCGCAAGAAGGGCGATGCGCAGGCAGCCGAGGAGAAGGATATACTCAAGACGACACCGCCGCATACATGGGTGAATGTTGAGCAGAAAATACACATGAACGGATGGAATTTTTCCGAGCCGCACGTCGTCAACCGATACTATAGCGATCATCATCCCGAGCACGTACTCGGCAGATGGGAGGAGCGCAAGGGACGCTACGGCACAGAGCTGTCTGTCGCAGCAGAGGAGGGGACGGAGATCCGTGAGCGGATCGCAGCGGTCTTTGACGAGATTCCCGCAGGGAGTGTCTACACGCCGGCGGAGACGGAACTCTCGATTCCTATGCAGGCAAAGGAGCCGGATGTGCGCGCCATGGGCTTTTACCTCTCGGGCGGTGCGCTGATCTACATTGATACCGACGGCAAGGAGACTGCGCCTACGCTCGATGAGAAGGCGCGGGCACGCGTGATCTCCGCTGTCCTCCTGCGTGATGCCGGGCACGCTGTTCTCGAGGTGCAGCAGAGAGGCGGCAGTGCAGAGGAGCTGCGCAGCGCACAGAAGACGCTCGGCGAGCTCTATGACGGACACGTTAAACGCTATGGGCATATCGCCGCTGACCGCACGCTTGCGAATGTGTTCTACGCCGATCCCGGCTATAACTTTATCCGCGCCTATGAGATCAAGGATGCGAAGGGGAACTTCGTGGCCAAGGCGGACATCTTCACGGAGCGCACCATCCTGCCGGAAATTCGCCCGGAGCATGCCGATACGCCCGAGGATGCGCTCGTCATCTCTATGCAGCAGAAGGGCGATGTCGATCTCCCGTATATGAGCGAGCTGTGCGGAAAGCCTGTGCGCGAGATAGCAGACGAACTGGAATTTACACACCTCTACTTTGACGACCGTACGAAGACGTACGTGCAGGCAGACGAGTATCTCTCAGGCAACATCCGCACCAAGATCGAGGACATTGACGCGCAGCTTGACGCCGTGCGCAGCGAGCGTGATGCGCGCGTTGCGCAGGTGCGCTATCCCTCCGCCTATGCGGAACTCATGGAAGGGACGCCGACCGTAATGCCGGAGCCGCAAAATGCGCTCGAAGAGGGTATGCGCGAGATCATGGAAAGCCTGCCGACGGTCGGGCGCGCTCGTATGCGTGCGAATTTCAAGGAATACCTGAATACCATTGATGAGGCTGCGTTCCCTGACTGGCGTTCGAGTGTCGCACGGTATGCGGTGTTTTTCATCAACAGCGTGGATGGCATGTATAGCAGGTATGATTCATGGCTGCCGGCAACGCTGATGGAGGATCGCGCACTCGGTTTTCAGCTGATGCGCCGTGATCCCCGCTTTTTCTCACGCCGGGAGAATGAGCAATTTCCCGGGGCAGGATTCTCCTATGAGCTCTATCGGGCGCAGGAGCCCGGTAGAAGCAGGCTCACATTTCCGGACGACCTGCGAGATCCCATAAAAAGGCTGTCTATGCTGCATCTGATGGATACTGCCGAGCAGTATCTTGCGGCTTGCCGGGAGAAGGGAGAGCCGCCGGAGCTCTCCGCACTGAACGAGCAGTATCAAGAGTCTCTTGCCATGCAGGAGAGCAGCACGGTGGAGCGTGATGAGGAGACGGCGATCCTCGACGCCCGCATTGCGCGGATGGAACGCAACAGAGCGGCACTCGAGGCGGTTCTCCCGACGCGTGTGGAGATCGGCGACATCAGTGTCGGTCTCGGCACGTCGTGGCTGAAGCCGGCGTACGTGCGAGAGTTCATTCATTCGCTCGGTCTTGCCGAAGTGCGTGTTGACTACGTGGAGGAGACAAGCACATGGAAGGTCACGAAGACAGAGCGCCTTTCCTACGAACTGTCCTCGGAGACGCAGTACGCAGCAGGGACGAAGAAGGCGTACGAACTCATCGAGCTCTGCCTCAATCAGCGCAATGCGCAGGTTCGTGTCCCCCTTGCAGAGGGCTCGGATCAGACGGTCGTCGATGCAGAGCTGACGACGCAGGCGCAGATGAAGCAGCAGGAGCTGCGTGACAAGTTCCGTACGTGGCTGCTCTCCGATCCCGTCCGCGTGAAGGAGATCGAGGACTACTATAACCGTCGGTTCAACAGCGTGCGTCTGCGTGAGTATGACGGCTCGAACCTGACTTTTCCGGGCATGTCGAATACGATTGCCCTCAAGCCGCATCAAAAGGATGCCATCGCGCACAGCCTTTTTGGCGGCAATACGCTCTTTGCCCACTGCGTCGGTGCGGGCAAGACGTTTGAGATGGTCGCCTCGATTATGGAATCCAAGCGCATGGGGCTCTCACACAAGGCGCTCATGGTCGTTCCGAACCATCTCACGGCGCAGACCGGCGAGGAGTTCCAGCGGCTCTATCCGCGTGCGAAGATCCTCGTCGCGCAGAAGAAGGACTTTGAGAAGAAGAACCGGCAGGAGTTTATCTCGCGCATCGCGACGCAGAATTGGGACGCCGTCATCATCGGTGCATCCTCGTTTGAAAAGATCAAGCTGTCTGCCGGACGTGAGGCAGCGATGCGGCAGCGTAACATCGACGAACTCGAGGACAGGCTTCTTGCCCTGCGTTCGAGCGGTGTATCGGCGAATGACTTCTCCATCCGCAACATCACGAAGCTCGTCAACAATCAAGCGGCACGGCTCAGGAAACTCGAGCAGTCGAACCGCAAGGGCATGGACGATGTGATTACGTTCGAGGAGCTGGGCGTTGACAAGCTCGTCGTCGATGAGGCGCATGAGTTCAAGAATCTTGAGGTCGTGACACGGCATGCCCGCGTTGCTGGTGTCGGGACGACCGATCATGTGCAAAAGACATGGGATCTCTACATGAAGACACAGTACATCAATGAGATCACGGGGAACAAGGGACTGATCTTTGCCACGGGGACACCGATCTCCAATGCTATGACGGAGATTTATACCATGCAGCGGTATCTCGCACCGCATGTGCTAAAGGAGCTCGGACTCGAGAATTTCGATGCGTGGGCAGCGGCATTTGCGGATATTGCGGTCAGCATGGAGCTAAAACCCGAGGGACGCGGGTATCAGCTCAAAGAGCGATTCGCGAATTTCCGCAATTTGCCTGAGCTCATGACGAGCTTTAAGGCGTTCGCCGATGTGCGGACGGCAGATATGCTCGCGGGCGATGTCGCTGTGCCGACCGCCGAGATCATCGTCGATAAAGCACCTGCGTCAGCGACGCAGAAGACGATCATCGACGATCTGGTGCAGCGTGCGGAATACATTCGCAACAGATGTCCGCTGCGCGTTCAGCGCGTCGATGGGACAGCGACAGAGGACAGTATGCTCCTGATTACGCACGCGGGGCGTGCGCTCTCCCTCGATCCGCGTCTCGTGGATGCAGATGCGCCGGACAGACCGGACAGCAAGGTGAACCGCTGCGTGAAGAATCTGCTCGACACATATCGTGCGACAGACGCGCAGCGCGGGACGCAGATTCTCTTCTGCGACGAATCGACCTCCACGGGTGCCGGGAAGGGCAGATTCAATGTCTACGATGACGTGCGTGACAAGCTCATCGCAGCGGGGATCCCACGCGAGGAGATCGCTGTCGTGCAAGAAGTCGCGGACAAGGACAAGCAGAAGCTCTTTGACAAGGTGCGCAGCGGCGAGGTTCGCATTCTGATCGGCTCGACGGGAACGCTCGGTGTCGGGACGAACGTGCAGGATCGCCTTGCGGCACTGCATGACCTCTCCGTCCCGTGGCGTCCTGCTGATCTTGAGCAGCGTATGGGGCGCATCGTGCGCCCCGGCAATCAAAACGAGACCGTGAAGATTTTTCGCTATGTGACAGAGGGGACATTCGATGCGTACCTCTGGCAGACCGTGGAGAACAAGCAGAAGCAGATCGCACAGATCATGACGAGCCGCAGTCCGCTCCGCAGTCTTCAGGATATGGATGAGACGGTGCTCTCCTATGCAGAGCTCAAGGCGGTCGCGACGGGGAATCCGTTCCTGCGCGAAAAGATGGAGATCGAGAACCGCCTGGGACGCATCCAGCTCGCCAAGATCGACTATGAGACCACGCGGCAGAAACTGCAGAAGTTTATGGCGATTGACGGTCCCGTACGGCTCAAGGATAAGGACGCAAAGATCGCCGGGCTGATGGCAGACAAGCTGCGCATGGACGATGCACGCTCTCAGTCCAGCGATGGAAAGAACCTGTTTCAGATGACGCTCGGCGAGAAGATCATCACGGATCGCGACGAGGCGGCAAAGATTCTGATGACAGCGGCCAAGGGCGGATTTACCGCAGCGACGGCAGTCAAGGGGTCATATCGCGGGATGAATCTGCGTATTTTGATTGATCCTATGGCGATGGAGCCCTATCTTTCACTCTCGGGTGCACGGACATACCGCATCGGCTTTTCCGAAAAACCGGAGGTTACGATGCGCCGTCTCGATGCTCTCCATGACGGGATCATCAAGGAACTGAAGGCGACGCAGGAGGAACGCAGCCGTATCGCCGAGGATGTCAAGGAAGCGGAGGAGAAGATCAAGAAGCCGTTCCCGTATGCAGCCGAGGAGGCGGAAAAGAAGGCGCGGCTCATTGAGATTGTGCGGCAGATGGAGCAAGGCTCTGACGTGGCGATTGCCGCGCGTGCAGCAGTTCCCCGCACAGCCGTCAGCGAGGAGCCGGCACGAGCCGCCTATGCAAGATAAGAAGGAGAGAGCATCATGGCAAAGAAAAAATCCGCCGGGCAGCGTGCGCCGAAAGCGGATGTCTACGCAAAGACCACCGAGAAGATCATCGCGTTGATGGAGACGGGTAAACTCCCCTGGCAGCAGGGCTGGGATCGCAGTATCGGGGCATCGCTCGTCTGTCCGATCAACGGGAAGAGCGGAAAACGCTATGCACGGCTCAACAGCATTTTTCTTTCGTTCGTCATGGCAGAGAAGGAGAGCGAAGATCCACGGTTTTTCACGATGGGGATGCTCAATGCGCAGAACCGCATCTTTCGGGAGCGTGTCGCGCAGAAACGCGAACAGGGACAGCCGGTCAACCCTGAGATGGAGTGGCAGTACGGCGTCCGCAAGGGCGCGAAATCCGAGCTGATCCAGATGGCGTGGAAGCAGACGAAGGATAAGTACGGGAATCCACTGCCGGAGGATGAGCAGTACTGGGCAAAGCGATTCTGCAACGTCTTTCACGCCTCGGACTGTGTGCGGCGGGAGTATCTAAAGGATAAGGACGGGAATCCCGTCCTTAACGAAGACGGCAAGAATAAATACATTGAGCATCCACTCAAGGCGTATGTGCCCAAAGGGAGGTTCTATACGCACGAGGAGCAGTATGAGATTGCCGAGGGTATTCTCGCAGCGAGCGGTGCGAAGATCGTCCATGATGTGCCGTTGCTCAAGCCTTATCCGTGCTACTCGGTGAGCAGCGATACGATCCATCTGCCGCCCAAGCAGGCGTTCTCTTCCCTCGGTGAGTACTATGCGACGGCTCTGCATGAGCTCTCCCATTGGACGTGTCACGAGAGCCGCCTGAATCGTGACGTGACGGGGGATCAGTCCTCAGAAGGGTACGCCAGGGAGGAGCTGCGCGCCGAGCTCTCCTCAGCGTATCTCGCACTCGACCTCGGCTTGCCGATGAATCCGACGAATCATGCCGCCTATGTGCAGCACTGGATCAAAGACCTCAAAGAGGATAACATGGCGATTTTTACCGCATCGAATGAGGCGCGAAAGATCGCAGATTACATCAAGGGCTTTATGCCCGAGCGTTTCCGCAGCGAGGAGCTGACCATCGCAGAGACGGACTCCGTCGATCTCGACGCCGTGCAGGAACCGGCGGCGGAGGAGAAGACCGCAGCCAAGGAAGAGCCTATCGCCGGCGGACATACGGCAGCGGAGGAGGACAGTGCAGCAGTGGAGACCGAGGAATCGGCTGCTGCGACTGCGGATGCGGTACATCGCGTCGCGGATACGGCGGAGCTGACCCTCCCGTCCGAGGCGCTGACGCGTGAGACAGCGCGATTCTATAAGTATCTCCTGACGCAGCGACCGGCAGATGTCGGTGCACTCCCCAAGGAGCATCTCTATCTCGTCGATCCCGACGATTCTGCGGCGCGCTATGGTGCGGTCTACTATGAGAAACAGCTGCCTGCGAGCGTGGCAGCGGCACATGAACTGACGCCGGACTATCGCTATTTTGCGAACAAGTCCATGCACGTCACGCTCCATCAGCGTCGGCGTGATGCCGCGCCCGAGGGTGCGCCGTCCTATTTGCAGCGTGACTATGAGGTCATGCTGCAGGAGAACTACATCCGTACGGATGCGATGCGCACCGATGGACTTGACCGCATCTTCGCGCATCTCTGTGTGCACCCGCCGGAGGAGGGACGTCCGATCGCCGAGGGTGACCTCATTGAGACAGACGGGCGCATCTTCCGCGTGGCAGATGTCGGCTTTGTGGAGCAGGAGCTGAACGCACATCAGGGCGACTTTGTCTTGACGCCGCTCGTGGACGAGCGCGTCCGGCAGCTGAGTGCCACAGCAGAGGAGAGCATCGGCGCAGATGCCTACCGTCTCTATACGGAAAAGCTGCGGGAGACGTTCTATCGCGCAGAACAGGACAGAAACACATTGTCCGCGCATCCGGGCAAGTTCGCATACACCGATGATCCGCGCGAGGGAGCGCGCATATCCGGTGACGAGGACTACGCAAAAGGATTTCGTGAGCGCGCCTATCAGAACGGACTGTCGAGCTACACGCCGACGGATGAGCGGGGGTGGAAAAAGGCGGATACGACGTATGCCGTAGAGGAATTCAAGAGGGCACTCGCCGATGATGCAGACAACTATCTCAGGCTGGATGAAATTCGCAGCTTTGTCGCTGACGATATTCAGCGCAACAGCCCCTATGCGGCGATTTCACAGGATCGCTCGTACGGGAAAGAACTCGTGCGTAACGCAGAAAAAGATCCGTCCATCAAAGAGCTTCTCTCCGTGAACGAAGTAATCCAACGTGAGCCGGCAATCGTCGAGGAGTACACGGCAAAGTACAGCCGATAAGGCAGTTTTAGGCAACAAAAAAGCGATACCCTTCAAACCCAGCCTGTTGACCGAGGTCACCTACAGCTGAGAGGTATCGCCCTATTTAGTATAATATCAGATTTTTTACAAGATGTCATCGGGAGTTTTTACCCAGAGCAGAAGGAGGAGAAGAAAATGGCAGTATCAAATGCCGCTATGTATCATCAGGAAATCGCCAACAGTCTCACCGTCGCAGAGGAGTCCCTGCATGAGGAGGATGCCACGCAACTGCATCGTGCTGTGAAGAATCTGCATGTGAGCATGGAGAAGGTCGAGGAGGCAGAGCAGACCTGCGGCGCGGATCAGGAAACATGGGACGGCTACGCTGCGCGCCACGAGAACATTGTCCAACGGATTGAGGCGGCAGGTGACGCGAGGAGCGAGGGTAAGTCTGAGGAGGAATGCGGCGATGCGCTCATCGACGCACAGGAATCTCTGCGCGAGGGAACAGCGTATATGGAGGAGCGATGTGCAGCAATCCTCCGGCGGGAGAAAGAGTACCAGGAGGAACTCGCTGGACTGAGAGCCCGCATCGAGGAGCTGGAACGCGAGCGTGAGGTACGGGCGCAGTCGCCCGAGGAACTTGCCCGCTGCCTTGCTGCATCGACGGAGTTCCTCACTGCCGTCGAGGAACTGCGCCGTGAAGCGAAAGCGCAGCCGCGTATCATCGCATCCGAGATGTATTCCGCATCGCGCAGGGCAGTCAAGGATGCCTACTACAGTGTCAAGCTCGCACCGACCAAGGTGAAGAACTATCTTCGTCAGCGTGCGCAAAAGGCAGTTGATGGCGTGCTTCACAGCGTCGCAAGTGTATTCGATGAGGGAATTGCCGCACTCGAACAGAGACGCGCAGGCATCCTCCGTAAATCTCATGAGATGCAGTCGGCGTCCGAGTTCTATCGGGACGCATTGGAGGAGACGTTGAAGGACGGCAAGGCGGAGCGCAGCATGGAGACCGAGCGCACGATCGCACGCAGCATGGCAAAGGCAGGCTTCGGCGCATACGCCATCGAGAAAGTCCTGCGCGCCGAATCGCCCTATCGCAAAGAAATGGAGCAGGGCGACGCCAAGAACATCGCAAAGAACGCCGTCCAGGAAACGAAAGAGCAGCGCGAAGAAAAGACGCGGTGACACGTATAGGGACTTTGATGCATTTTCTGACAAATGTATGGGGTGTATAATGAGAAAACTGGATGATGATGCATTTGCCGAAGAGCTTGAGGCGTGGGTAAGTAACGGCTATAGTTATGGACATCCACCAATTCGAGTTATGCAAACCCCATTTTCTTTGCAGTTAATAGGGATGAAGGATCTTCCCATTTATATTGATCCATCGAAATTAAGCAAAATCATGCTTGTCGATCATCCTGAAATTACATTGGAGGTACTCAAACAGTTACCACAATCTTTGAGGAATCCTATGATGATCTTTAGATCGAAGACCCAATCAGATCGTATTGTCGCATCACTTTCGTTAAAAGATATATCAGGCATAGAAATTCTCGTCCCCTTTGTGCTAGATCAACCTAAAGCATGGGAACAAGCAAATGTCATCACATCAATCTATGCTAAGGAAGACCATGGACATCCACGCTATAAATGGTATATAGATTGTATCAATGCTGGGCTTCTTCTTTATGCGCATAGAGAAAAAGCCGCTCAGTTTCTCACATCCGCCGGGGTCCAATTCCCCATGGAAGAGCAAACTAACGGCTTTCTTACGTATAGAATAAAGGATGAGAATGATCTTGTCAAGTATAAAAAAGAAAAAGAACGTCTGATTTCGAGCATGCAGGGGGACGACAAAGAACTCTGTCGAGAGAAGGACTATCGCGAGCAGCTTTCCGGGATTCGCGAACGCGTCGAAGAGCTCGGACGAGAAACGCAGCCACAGTTTCCCGAAGAATTTGCACGCTGTCTTTCTGCGTCGGAAGAATTCTTTGCTGCACTCGATGATCTTCGAGGTGAAGCCGCAACGCAGTCACATGACATTGATGATCAAATGCTTGCTGCATCTCACAAAGCAGCTGAGGAAGCATACTACAGCATAAAGCTTGCGCCGACCAAGGTGCGGACGCATCTGGATCGTTGTGCGCATGATGCAGTCAGAGATGTTCTCTCCGCCGTTACAGATTCTTTTGTGTATCATACAATGGCAGTGGAGCATCGTCGTGCAGAAATTCTCAAGGCAGAAAATCATACAAAGGTCGCTGTTCAGGAAACGAAAGAGCAGCGTGAAGAAAAGACGCGGTGATCTGTCAGCGACCGGGCGAGGATTCCTCGGCGATCTCGTCACGCTCGAACGTCGAGAGCAGTGCCCAGTTGTCATCCATGCGATCCTTGCGGTCTTTGGCAACGAGCTGCACGGCACGCGGCACGCTGCGCAGATGATCGGCAAGTGCGCGTGCATCATCCATCGGCGAGTCGCCGCTCTTCGATGCAGGGCGATAGCGAGCACTGCCGCCGCGCCGATCACGCTCTCCATCGACGGCATCGATCTGTGCATTGGCTGTATCGGATTTTTTTCGCAGGGCATGAAGCTCTGCGGTTATTTTTTTGACCTTCACGACGGCAGACCAATTCTTGCGCATGACGCCGACGGCGATCTGCTGAATCTTCTGCTCTGCCTCGGGCGTCTCACGGCGCTCCTCAATCTCACGGCGCAGACGTGCACAGTCGCCGCGTTCCTCGGCAAGGTGACGCGCACGCTCCTCGATTGCTGCACGCCGATCGGCGAGTTCCTGTTTCTCCTTCGTATAGACGTCGCGCTGGTTGCCGAATATGGCAAGTGCGCCAGGAACGGGTTTTGCCGCAAAGGCACGTTCGTCACTCTCGAGTTTTTCTTGATCGTTTGCGAGATAGGTCTCGTCTTTTTCAAGCTTTCGCTCACGCTCACGCAGCCGTTTGATGCCGCCGTGCTCGTAGACGTTCTCGGCGATCTGGATGATGCGCTCATAGGAGAGCACTTCTTTTTTCGCCTCGGCAAGTTCGGCTGCCTTCATGCGCACCTGTTCGTCGGCGTGCTGTTTCGCATGGCGCAGCATCGCCGCTGCATCGTCGAGCGTCAGCGAGAGATCATCGCGCATGAGGGTGTACTTGTTCGGCACGGCGAATCCGGCGCGCACCTCATCGAGACGGCATCTTGTCTTCTCAACGAGCTGACTGTATGCCTTCAGTGCTTTCATGTAGCGTGCTTTTGGCAGCTCGTTCCGAAAGAGATATTCGTTGATGCGTTTCTGGATGTTTTTATGTGTGCCGCGTTCGCTGAGTTTCTTTAGATGCGGCTGTAATTTTTTAGCGGCTGCCTTGTAGTCGCGCGTGAGCTTTTGGATGCGCTCGTGCATGGCAATCTCGAGCTCGCCCATCGCCACATCCTCGTCCTCCGTCGCATCCGGCGGCAGGTGGAACGATGCACTGAACTCCTCCGCCTCGTGGAGATCTCTGCGCAGCGTCATGACATCCTCCCACGCAGCACGCCCTTCCTCGCCGAGAAAATCGAGGCGGGCTTCTTCGAGCGCGTCCTTTCCCCATACGAGAGAGGCAGAAAGAACGTCGAGCTCTTTCCGTGCAGCATCTATCTCCGCGCGCAGAGATTCGATTTCCTCTTTGTCCTGTTTGCTGTATTGGGCGATGATCTCCGTGCGCAGGAGGTCATGCGTTTTTTGCGTAGCAGAAAGCATCTGCTCCGCTTCGTCTTCTCTTTCTGCATCCTCATGAAGTGCACGACGGATGATTTTGTCTGTCCTCTGATCGTTGAATTTGCGCAGCTGCTTCTGCCGGCGCACGACATCGTCGTCACGCACAATGGAGGTCGGCGATGTGTGATCCTCGGGCAGACGGTCAAGGATCTCGGCGAGTACCCAGTCGCCGCGCATCTCTGCCTGCATCTTTTGTGCTTCGAGGCAGAGGTGACTGACGCGCACGGGGATGTTGTATTTTTCGAGTACTTCGTTCTGGATGCGCGCATAATCCTCGCGCAGCGTGAGGAGATAGTCCCGCCGATCCTTGCCGATCCACTTCTCCGCCTTTGGGCATCCACCGCGTTCAGGGTGCTCTGCATTCGCACGACGGAAGAAATTTTCGGGCGTGCGCTCTTTTGTCCGCTCGACGGCATCCATCTCCCGCGTGGAAAACATAATGTGCACATGCGGGTGACGTTCGCCGTCTGACATCGCGCCGACCTTCTCATGCACTGCCCATGCGTAATAATGTCCGGCGAGATGTTTCTCCAGGAAGCGATCAAGAATTTCTCTGTTTTGCTCGAGCGTGAGTTCCTGCGGAAGAGAAAAAACGATCTCCTTGTACCGCTCACCACCGACGCGCTCGAAACGATCGGCGGCATGGAAAAAGCGCAGCGGCGAATCCTGCGCCCACTGCGGAAGATGATGACCGACGGCGAGACAGCCGCCGCGACTGGTAAAAGCTGCCTCGCGGTTGATGTACTGTAAATGAGCAAACGCCAAGTCGCCGTCGATGTTTTTTTGCAGTACGCCGAGAATGGAGTCGGCGGCTTTTTCTATCTCGCTTCTTCTTCGGCGAGATAGGGACCATCGCAGAGCAAGACAGGCACGCTGTCTTCCTCCGCCGAGGTAAATATCTCTTTTCTCATCATCCGACAAAAGCAGGCGACGGCGTCTCCTTTGACGAGCCACATCGCCGCCGGGCAGAACATGCAGGTGAAGTCTTCCTTCGGCTTTAGCTGCGGTGGGAGATTCATCAGCGTCGGACTGGAATAGCTCTGCGCCATCTCTGTCGTCGAGGTCGGAGAACTTTCGGATACCACAGGGGTTGCTCCATCCGTTTCCATCGTCTCTGCGATCTCTGTGCTGCTGTCCAGCATGGACAGCATATCCCTGAGAGAGTCCTCGCTGCCACTCAATTTCTTCACGCTCCTTTTGCAATTTTTCATTTTCGCGCTCGAGGTCTGTGTCCAGAAAATGAACGCCGAGGGAAAGGTCACGCTCGGCGATTAGAAGGCTGCGTACAAATGATGTGTCGCCCTGGACGTCGAGTTCGTCGCCAAAGATTTTCTGCGCGACGCTCAGTGCGATTGCCTGTGTTTCGGCAGATGCACGGTGACTGACGTGGATGCCGCTTGCGTCGAGTTTGATATTTCCATACGGGCTGCTGTAGAGCAGCATCGGTTTTTTCGGAAGCGCGATGATCGGATGCGTGCCGTAGATCGTATTTTTGTAACTGCCAATCTGTAAAACACGCCGGCTGTCGATGTCACGGAATTTTCCCTCGCGGCGCACATAGGCGATGTGATCGGTCGATAAAACTCTCATGCCGTTCGGCTTCTTATCCGACTTCAGTCGAAAATGGTACGACGCCATGAGATCATCTCCCTTCATTTTTTCGTTCACCGTGATGCGTGACAGACGCGTTTTTCGTCAATCGTCGTTTTTGTCTTTCGTCACTTTTTGCCAACCGCAGGTTCAGGGAGCGCAGGCGACCGACAAAACAGTATCATTAAATTTTCGTGAGAATCACGTTTTTGTGATGCTGCGTTTTCTGCCGTTCCTGCACCGAGTTTCTCCTCTGGGAGAAACTCCTAAGTGCACCTCCAACCTCTCGTAACACCTTGATTATACTATCGGGGTGATACTACATCAAGTGTCAGATATGACACTTGGCACTATATGTTGTATCTGCCGTGAGCACTATGCTAAGATATGAAGAGAAGCGGAATATCTTTTTTGCCGCAAAGGCAAAACTTTTACAGGAGGCGATTTTCATGCCGGAAGAAAATGTGAAGGATGGGACGAAGGAGATGCTCGAGAAAATCGATGCACAGCTCGTGAAGCAGAAGGAAGTTCTTGCAAAAGCGGAGAACAATCTCGCAAGCACGCGCGAAAAAATCCGCACCTGCAAGAAGATGATTAGCGACATCGAGCGGATGCGGAGCGCGGTCATCGGCGAAAGAGTTGTTGCGATGGGATTTGATACACCGCAGGAACTGGAACGTCTGGAAGAAATCGCGCGCGCGAAAAAAGAGAGTGAGGGCGTGTCGCAGGAGATGAATTCGACGGAGATGAACACGTCGCCCGAATCGCATGAGGGGGCGATGATGTGAGACGGGTTTTTGTTGCGGAGAAACCCAGCCTCGGCCGTGCGATTGCCCAGGGACTTGGCAAGTGTACGCCGGGGGATGGCTGCATCTATGCCGGCGGCGATGTCGTGACGTGGTGCTTCGGTCACATCTTGGAGCAGTGCAGCCCCGAAGAGTATGATGAAAAGTATAAAGCGTGGCGTATCGAGGATCTGCCGATTCTTCCGTCGCAGTGGAAGATGAAGGTGAAGAAGGGAGCCGAAAAACAGTACAAGGTAATCCGTGCACTCGTCAAGGATGCGGATGAGATTGTCAACGCCGGCGATCCGGATCGCGAGGGACAGCTGCTTGTCGATGAGGTGCTCAATGAGCTCGGTGTTCTTCGCACAAAACCAATTCGACGGATTCTCCTCAATGCACTGGATGAAAAATCCGTCGCTGAGGCTCTGCGGAATTTGCGGCCGAACGAGGAGTTTGTCGGGCTGCGCAATTCCGCACTTGCACGCAGCCGCGCTGATTGGCTCATCGGAATGAATCTTTCGCGCATCTATACGATTCGTGCGCGTGCGGCAGGGTATCCGAATACGGTCAGTGTCGGACGCGTGCAGACACCGACGATGGGGCTCGTTGTTCGGCGTGAGATTGAAATCCGTCAGTTCCGTCCCGTTACATTTTTTACGCCGCGTATTTCATGGCAGCATGCCAATGGAACTTTTCTTACGAAGTGGAAGACGCGCGAGATGGATGGCGTCGATGCGGAAGGGCACATCATTGATCGTGACGTTGCAGATCGTATTTTATTAGAAGGAAAAAATTCTGCGGCATCCGTTGCACATGTGGAGCAAAAGAAGGGAACATCTGCGCAGCGTCTTCCGTATTCGCTCTCTGCGCTCCAGATCGAGGCGGGGAAGAAGTTCGGCTACTCGCCACAGGATGTTCTCGATACGCAGCAGTCACTTTACGAGAAGAAGTATACGAGCTACCCGCGATCGGATTGTGACTATCTGCCGGAGAATCAGCTGGCGGATAAAGAGACGATTCTCAAAAATCTCGCGTCGCTCGGCGCACCGTTTTCGTCATTTGCCGAAAATGCGGATCACAGCATTGTGAGCCGCGCATGGAATGACAAAAAGATTTCTGCGCATCATGCGATCATCCCGACGACGGTTTGTCCGAACTATGCCGAGCTCTCAGAGATGGAGAGGAATCTTTATGATCTTGTTGCGCGTGCCTATATCGCACAGTTCTATCCGCCGCAGGAATTTCTCACGACTAAAATCGACGTCGGTGTGGGTGCAGAACAATTTACAGCGAGTGGAAAAGTCGTTTTGCAGGATGGGTGGAAGGTTCTCTATCAAAGAGAGCGGGAGGAGAGCGCAGAGGCAGATGCCGATGAAGCGCAGAATATTCCTGCTGTCCATGAGGGCGACCCCGTGCATTTCGCCGATGGGAATGTGCAGGAGGGCGTCACGAAACCACCGCTCAGGTTCACGCCGGCGACACTTCTCAAAGCAATGAAGGAAATCCATAAGTACGTCAAGGACAAGGAACTCAAAGAAACGCTGAAGGAATGCTCCGGGATCGGAACAGAGGCGACGCGCGCCGAGGTGATCGAGATCATCCAGAAGCGCGGTTACGTCCGACTGAGCAAAAATTTTTTCGTGCCGGACGAGATCGGCATATCGCTCTGTCAGATTCTGCCCGAGCAAATTATTTTCCCTGACATCACGGCACGCTGGGAGAATGATCTCGACGCGATCAGCCGGGGAAGTATGTCGGTGAAGGATTTTTCTGCCCAGCAGGAAATCTATGTGCGGGAACTGCTCGAAAATGCGAAGACCTCGGCAATCGCACCGCCGAAGAACGTCGTGAAATGTCCGACGTGCGGGAAGGCGATGCTGCGGCGAAAAGGAGCAAAAGGATTCTTTTGGGCGTGCACGGGATACCCGGAGTGCAAGACGACGTTGCCGGATAAAAATGGCAAGCCGGATACTGCGCCGAAGAGCAGCACGCGAAAAGGGAGGAAGTTCTGATGAATATTGTTGCTTTAAGTGGTCGTCTTGCTGCCGATGTTCGCGATCACTATACCAAAGCGGGAAAACACGTCGTTCATTTTCCGCTGGCGGTGCAGAAAAGTTTCAATAAAGATGAGGAAGGGAAATATCCCGTCAATTATTTCCAGATCGAGCTCTGGAATAAGGTCGCCGATTCCTGCGCTGCACATCTTTTGCGCGGCGACCGTGTCAACGTGCAGGGCTATCTGGATACAGAAAGCTATCGTGGTGATGATGGAAAAAAGAATTACCAAACGAAGGTCGTCGCTACGAACGTCGAATTTCTGACGCCAAAGAACCGTGACGAATCGTCAAGTACACAAAGCGGGGACGAGGAAAGCGCAGCGGCTGCTGCGGAGGAACGCAGTGAACTCTCGGGAGAACAGCTCCGTGATGCGCCGGCAGCAACGACACCGTCTCCACGAATTTTTTCCGACGTCCCGGATGATGAGATTCCTTTTTAGAAAACGACAGCAAAAAAAAAGAAGAGCAGCGAATTGCACAGCTGCTCTTCTTTTTTTCATGGAGAAATTCCGCTATACTGTTTACTGGCGAAAGAAAATCAGAAAGGGGAATTCTCCATGTATGAAGACTTTAACACATTCTTACTCAAACTTCCAGAGGACTGCAAGAATTTTATTGCGGAGGACTGTCTCGTTTTCCGTCTTCCGCGTAAGCATCATCGGTGCCCTGTATGCGGATCGACGCACACATACGTACACGACTATCGTGAACAGATTTTATGTGGCGTTCTTTCCAACTTGACCTATGTCTATCGGAAGAGACGGTATCGCTGTCAGGATTGTGGAAAGGTATCGGCTGAGGAAAATCATTTTCTTGAACGTTATCAGCGAATGCCGAAAAGTGAAATCCATACTATTGTCCAGGAACACGGAGAGCTTGTCTCATCCTCTCTTATTGCACGTCGGCATGGCATCTCCGCGACCACAGTCATGCGTCATTTTGCGCGTGCACAGCAACAGGAGACTTTGAATGCGCTGGATGTAGCCGTGTCCTTGGACGAGTTTTGCGGGAATGTCGGCGCAAAGTATCAGGTCGTTATCAATGCGTTGCGCATGCGACGCTGCTGTAACGTCATAGATGATCGATGCGCTATGACGATTTATGATCGCCTCCTTTTGTATCCACTCTCCGAACGGGAACGGGTCAGCATCGTCAGCATCGACCTCTCGCCATTCTTTCATAAAATCGCAGAGGAATGTTTTCCAAGTGCAAGAATTGCCGCCGATAAATTCCATGCCGTACGCCTTGCTGTCGATGCACTCGACATCATCCGACGAGAAGTCCAGGCAAATCTTCCGACTGGTGAACGAAAGCACTTCCGCAACGCCCGGCGTATTCTCCTGGGACGTGAAATGAAACTCAGAGCTTGGGAAAAGAACAAACTCATACAGATACTCTCCGTGTCGGAGCGTCTGAGAACAGCACACGCACTCAAAGAAGAATACTGCCGCCTGTTTGACAGTACTGACCGAAAAGACTTTGCTGCACGGATTCATCAATTTCGCCAGCACGTCCTCGCTGCGGGGGTTACATCGTTCGCTCGTGTCCTGAAAACAACGGAGCAATGGAAAGAGGAAATCTGGACGGGCATCGAAACTGGCTACAACAACGGATTCACCGAGGGCTGCAACAATACAATCAAAGTCCTAAAGCGCGTCTGCTACGGCTTCCGTAACTTCGAGAACTTCCGCCGCCGCATCCTATTTATTCTCAATAATGAGGAACGTATCGCTCGTCGTACGAAAAAAGCCTAAAACATTGCAAATTTTTTCTCCACAACTATTGACAAAGAGCCATTATCCGCCTCTCATGGATTTTTTTACCTAAATATGGTACACTGAGAATTGTTT
>ERZ772960.195-NODE-195-length-59125-cov-7.082580_pt1 | contig 59125 bp, 48 predicted proteins | sample MGYA00580678_ERZ772960 | MGnify/ENA primary metagenome ERZ772960 (study PRJEB29015, sample SAMEA2737930) | human oral metagenome | biome: human oral; feature: human-associated habitat; material: dental | place: China | collected 2059 ...
CCGGGATTTTCTGTGCACAAAAAGAGAGGCTGCTGCAAATATCTGCAACAGCCCCTTTTGCTGTGTGGAAAAATGCGGGCATGGCGATGCGAGGGCGGTTCATCTGTGATAGAATAGGGGAAAAACGGGAGGTGGAGAAATGGCATATTGCGATTGGAATTTGATTAGTGACATCATGATCCGCTACCACGATGAGGAGTGGGGCGTGCCGCTGCATGACGACAAGAAACAATTCGAGTTCCTGATGATGGAGGTCATGCAGTGCGGGCTGAACTGGAACATGATGCTGAACAAGCGCGAGATCTTCCGCGCGTGCTTCGCTGGCTTTGACTATGATCGGGTGGCAGCTTTAGACGAGGCGGACATCGAGCGCATCATGGCGACGCCGGGCATGATACGCTCCCGCCGAAAGATCGAGACAGTCATCCAAAATGCGCGCTGCTTCCAACAAATCCGAGAGGAGTGCGGCTCTTTTGACGCCTATCTCTGGGGCTATACGGATGGCAAGACCGTCCTCTACAACCATCATGCGGAGGGCTGGATTCCGACGAGCAACGGGCTGTCGGACAAGATCAGCAAGGATCTGAAACAGCGCGGCTTCAAGTACCTCGGCAGCATCACGGTCTACTCGCACTTGCAGGCCTGCGGCATCATCAACGACCACGGGCAGGATTGCCCACGCTATCATGCGATCAATGCGGCTTCTCCCGTGGTGCATAAAAGACGCTGTCAAGAGCATGAAGTCCAGTATTTCGGCGACTGAAAGGCGGAGCAATAACCCGCAAGGCGAAATTGCTTGTACTTTTCCCTTGATTGTAGTAACATTACACGGGAAGTAATGACGTCCCTCTGTTTCGCTGCAATCAACTAGGCAGGTAGTTTCAAATATGGATAATACGACATTGGATTTACTGAGCGTGCTGGCAATCGCCGTGGGGAACACGATGGGCTATCTCGTGGCATTTTGCACGCTCATCATATTGGCAGGGCTTATCGCCATTTTCGTCCTGCAAAAGCAGCTGAAATCGCGCAAGGAGCATTTCTACTGGATTATGAAGGCATCGGAGCTCTACCTCTTCGAGTACGACGGGCAGCGCGACGAGCTCTGGTTCTCGCCAAAGTGCGCGAAGCTTCTCGAAGTGCCGGAGCTCGTCCGCGCCTTCTCGCGCGTCAGCGAGCAGACGAAGGATACAACGCTGCGTCGCGGGCTCGCCTGCGTGCGCAAGGTCATGGCGTGCTCGAAGGAGAGTGCGCGCTTTGAGATCTTAAAGCCCGATGGGCGCATGGGGATCTTCGACGCATCGAGCAAGGAGTTCTGCAGCGGGAAGGAAAAGCGGCCAAGCTGCGTCGGCATTCTAACCGACGTCACGCGCGAGGTGCGCGAGCAGGAGGCGCTCGACTCGGCAGGCGGGCGCGACGGCGTGACGGGCGTGTTCAATGCGGGCACGACGCGCTTTCTCATCGAGCGCCGGATGCGCGAGCAGCGCCCACTGCTCACGGGCGCGCTCATCCTCGTCGACGTGGCGGGCACGGATCGCTTCTCCGCAGGGAATGGGCAGGCGGAAGCCGATGCCGCGCTCAAAAGCGTTGCGGGGAAATTGTTGGAAACGATTCGCGGCAACGATATTCTAGGGCGCGTTGAAGGCAATCGGTTTGCGATCTACATCTCGAACCAGCTCGGCTATGAGACGCTCTATGGCTGCTGCGAGCGCTTCAGAAAGGCGGCGGAGGGCGTGCTCCCCAAAGAGGCGAGGGCGGCGGGCGTCCACGTCAGCATCGGCGGCGTGATGATCCACGAGGCGGACGAGCTTTCTATCGTCATCAAACGCGCCGAGCAGGCAGTTGGCGCGGCAGCGGTGCAGGGCGATGCGGCTTGCTGTGTGATGGAGTGAATCGAAACTTACGATGGACATAAAAAAGCGGTTACGCGCGAAACGTAACCGCTCTTTTGTTATGAAAGCCCAAGAAGGCAAGCCAAAGGCGCAGACGGATTGGCCGCCTTCATCAAGGGCGGTGCACAAACGTCCACAAAGTGGACGTTTGTGCATAAAGTTTCGTATGCGCTTGCCTGTGCGTCTTATGCGCCGACAACTGCATTGAGGTTCGCGACGAGCTCATCGACGTCGATGCCGTGTGCCATTGCGCCCTGCTCGAGATTCTCGAAGTGCGATGCCGCGCAGCCAAGGCAGCCCATGCCGCTGTTGACGAAAACCTCAACCGTATCAGGGTACTTCTGGACGATTTCCAGAATGCCCATGTCTTTTGTGATTGGCATAACAAAAACCTCCTGTGAGATATGTCACGAAATATGAATCAGTGGGGGATTCCCACACGCGCATTATAACACACTTTATTTGTGACGGCTAGAAAATATTTTTAGGGAAGCGCTGATTAAATGAAGTTGCCCAGATTTGCATAGATGCGCTGTATCTATCTAGGAGACAAACCACAGGCGTAGTGGTGCTACGCCGCGGATTTGTCGACGACGAGAGGACAGTGCAGATGTGTGAAGATAAGCAGACGCTTAGCACTTTAGTGCTTAGCGGTCGCTTATGCAGGGCTTGGCGGCTGAATTAATCAGTGATTCCTTAGTGAGAATAATACGAGCATAATGAAAGAAACTTGGCGCTGCCATGTGCACGAATGTATACAGTATATCGGCGCGCGTCCCTCTTGCGAACTATGTACTTTTGGAATGGAATATAGTATAATTTTAAACGCATTACCGATATGTGTTTTCACCTAAAGGAGCTGTTATTTTGGCAGAGAATCAGTATGTAAACGACACACTCGCACTTCTTGCGAAGCGCGATCCCGATCAGAAGATGTTCCGCGACACGGTCACGGAAGTGTTTAGCTCTATCGCGCCCGTTCTGGAGGCGCATCCGAATTATAAGACGGCGAAGATGCTGGAGCGCATGATCGAGCCGGAGCGCGTCATCATGTTCCGCGTTCCGTGGCAGGACGATAATGGCGAGTACCATGTCAACCGCGGCTTCCGCGTGCAGATGTCGAGCGTCATCGGACCGTACAAGGGCGGCCTTCGCTTCCATCCGAGCGTCACGCTCGACATTTTGAAGTTCCTCGCGTTCGAGCAGGTCTACAAGAACGCGCTGACGGGGCTTCCCATCGGCGGCGCAAAGGGCGGCTCGGACTTCGACCCGCATGGCAAGAGCGACAATGAAGTCATGCACTTCTGCCAGAGCTTCATGACGGAACTCTATCGCCACATCGGCCCGGACGTCGACGTGCCGGCAGGCGATATTGGCGTCGGCGGCCGCGAGATCGGCTATCTCTACGGCCAGTACAAGCGCATCCGCGACAGCTATGACGCGGGCGTGCTGACGGGCAAGCGCGTGGACTTCTGGGGCTCGTTCGCGCGCACCGAGGCGACGGGTTACGGCCTCCTCTACTTCGTCAAGAATATGCTCGACGCGAAGGGGATCGACCTCAAAGGCAAGACGATCGTCGTTTCCGGCGCGGGCAACGTCGCGACGTATGCGATCGAGAAGGCGCAGAGCTTCGGCGCAAAGGTCGTGACGTGCTCTGATTCGAACGGCTACGTCTACGATCCGGACGGAATCGACCTCGCGGCGCTCAAGAACATCAAGGAAGTCCGCCGCGCGCGCATCAAGGAGTACGTCGAGACGCATCCGAATGCCGAGTACCATGAGGGCTGCAAGGGCGTCTGGACGGTCAAGTGCGACGTGGCGCTCCCGTGCGCAACGCAGAGCGAGATCGACCTCGAGAGCGCAAAGGCGCTCGTTGCAAACGGCGTGCAGGCCGTCGGCGAGGGCGCGAATATGCCGTCCACGCTCGAGGCGATCGCGTATTTCCTCGAGAACAAGGTTCTCTTTGCTCCCGCAAAGGCGGCAAATGCGGGTGGCGTCGCCGTCTCCGCGCTCGAGATGGCGCAGAATTCCGAGCGTCTCCAGTGGACGTTTGAAGAGGTCGATGAGCGCCTCAAGGGCATCATGAAGAACATCTACGAGAACGCGAAGAAGAACGCGGAAGCGTATGCCGATCCGGACAACCTCGTCGCGGGCGCAAACATCACGGCGTTCCTCAAGGTCGCAGAGGCCATGCTCGCGCAGGGGCTTGTCTAAAGTGTCGTAACCAATAAAACCTTAATGAAAAGATAAGAGGAAAAACCTTTCTTTTTAGCCTAGAAAAGAAGGTTTTTTCGGTTCTATAATAAATGTTGTGGTGCATAGGTCAGCCATGCCACCGCAACATTTGTTTTTTGCAGAGAAAAGCATGGCATTGGAGCTGCGCTTCTTATGTTTTCTGATCTTCTGTGCTATAATTGCCAAAGCAGGAGGCGAGAGAGATGGAACAGGTAGATGTGGTGCAAGCAGGATTGTTTGCGTTTTTGGAGCAGGCGGTGTCGCCGTTTCATGCGGTGGAGGCGGGAGTGCGCCTGCTTGCGCGTGCGGGTTTTTCGGAGTGGACGGACGATGTGCCGCGGGTTCGTGCGGGCGACCGCTTTTTTGTGCGAGGCTTTGGTTCGTCGCTCTTTGCCTTTGTCGTGGGCGAGAATCCGCGTACCCGCCTTCGCGTCGCGGCCGCGCATACGGACTTCCCGTGTTTGCGCGTGAAGCCGAATCCCTGCCTGCATGAGCATGGATATGGGAAGCTCAATGTCGAGGTGTACGGCGGCATGATCCGAAGCACTTGGACGGATCGCCCGCTCTCGCTTGCGGGCAAGGTCGCCTTGCGCGGCGGCAGCCCTTACGAGCCGACGGTGCGCCTCTTTGATGCAGGGCGTCCGTTGATGATCGTGCCGCACCTTGCCATCCACATGAATCCCGACACGAATAAGGGCGTGGAGCTCAATCCGCAGAAGGATCTCCTGCCGCTCTTCACGATGGCGGACGGCGAGGGGGGCGACGATTTCCTTCTGGATTTCCTCGCGGAGGAATTGCAGGTGGAAAAGGAAGCCGTTCTCTCGTATGAGCTGACCGCCTATCCCGTCGAATCGCCGTGTCTCGTGGGACGGCGCAAGGAGTTCGTTTCCGCGCCGCGTCTCGACAATATGACCTCGGTCTACGCGTGCCTTGCGGGGCTGATGGCGGGAGCGGATGCGCCTGCCGATGGGATCTCGTGCGTTGCGCTTTTTGACAATGAGGAGGTCGGGAGCGGGACGAAGCAGGGCGCGGCATCGATGCTGCTGCCGAATCTCCTGCACCGCGTCTACGATGGTCTGGGACTGTCGGACACGGCACTCTATGCCGATATGGGAAGGGGCTTCTGCTTCTCGGTCGATGTGGCGCACGCGCTCCATCCGAATGCGCCGGAGAAGAACGATGTGACGAACTTCCCCGTGCTAAATGGCGGCGTGGCGCTCAAGATTGCCGCGAGCCAGTCGTATGCGGGCGACGCGGAGGCGGTCGCCATTGTGAAGGCGCTCTGCGACGAGGGAAATGTTCCCTATCAGATGTATGTGAATCGCTCCGATATGCGCGGCGGTTCGACGCTCGGCTCCTTGCTCTCGTGCCAGATGCCGATGCGCACGATGGATATTGGCGCGCCGATTCTCGCGATGCACGCTGCGCGCGAGACGATGGGGGCGCATGACCAAGCGGCAATGAATCAGCTTATGGCGATATTCCTTGCGTCTGTGCCATCGGTGTGATGTCATTCGAGCGGGCAGGACGTGGGGGCTGCGCCGCGCTCGGCGTGGTGCTTGCCCTCAAAGAGCGCCTCGCTGACCTTTCGCATGAGTTCTTCTTTCTCGGCCGCCGCGCTGAATATGAGCTGCTTATCTGCGGGCTGCGCGCCAATCTCTAGCTCCGTGATAGCGAGCTGAAGGCGGTGCGCCTTGTCCTTGCGGAAGGAGTAGGATCGTCGCGTTTTCAGCCACTCGGTTATCATCTCGATGTTCTGGAGGGAGGCGGCTTTGTTGTACGCCTTATAGACTTCGGCGGCAAGAGCGGCGGCGTTTGCCTTGTCTTCTGCCGTGCCAACGACGGAGAAGGCGTTATTGCCCATTTCGGTGACGAGTTTTGTGATGAGGTAGAGCATGGGATGCACCCTTTCTGATAGATACACATAGATACAGAAAAAGCACCGGCAGAACCGATGCTTTCATGTCTAACGATGGTGACCCAGGAGGGACTCGAACCCCCGACCCTTTGATTCGTAGTCAAATACTCTAATCCAACTGAGCTACTGAGTCGTATTGGCTTTCGCAACCAACGAAGAGAAGTATAGCATGGAAATCCAATCCTGTCAACGAAAAAAATTGTGCGCTTGGCCGCAAGCTTGCTATAATGAAGTGGAGGTTCAGAAACCAATAGATTGAAAGGAGCATGTATATGTATACGCTGAAGAGCATAGAATTTCAGGGTGTCACGCCGCAGATTGACGAGGAGGCGTTTATCGCGCCGCAGGTGTTCTTGTCGGGTGATGTGCGCGTCGCGAGGTACGCGAGCTTTTGGCCGGGCGCGGTGGCGCGCGGCGATGTCTCGTATATCTCGGTCGGCGAGTGCTCGAATGTGCAGGATCTCGTCTGCCTCCACGTCGCGGACGATGCGCCCTGCATCATCGGGGATTATGTGACGATTGGGCATGGGGCTGTCATTCACGGCTGTGAGATTGCCGATCACGTGCTCATCGGCATGAGCGCGACGGTGCTGACGGGCGCGAAGATCGGGCGCGGCTCGGTTATCGCGGCGGGGGCGCTCGTGCGCGAGAATGAGGTCATTCCCGAGAACAGTCTCGTCGTCGGCGTTCCTGGCAAGGTCGTCCGCACGCAGGATCGCATCGCGACGATTCACGCGCAGGCGATCAAGTACAAGTGCGAGTGGGCGATCGGCTACGGCGTCTATCCGGAAATCGGCGGCGAGCTTTATCACGGGGAGAAGATCATTTGACAGCAGGCGTTATCGCCTTGCCCCATGCGGCGAGGAGGTCGTCCATGCGCCAGCGCGCGTTGGCGGGGCTTGTCGATGGCATGGCGTAGAAGGTCAGATCCTCGCGCGTGAGCAAGGGCTTGTTGAAGCGCTTGAAGGCGGCGGCAGATTTACCGCCGTTGAAGCAGATTGTTTTAATGCGCGGATAGCATTCGAGCAGGGCAGTGAAATCATTGCCCTGCTCGTTCTTTATGGCGGTATCGAGGCTTCCCTCGCGCTCACACCGTCCAATGGAGTCCCAGAGGGCGATATGGTGCTTGAGGAGCATGGACAGGCGAGCTTCATAGACGTCAGGCAGAGCCTCATGCAGAAGCTCCGCCATCATGCGCCAGAAGCGGTTTTGTGGGTAAGCGTAGTATGCCTGCTCCGTGAGGGACTGGACGCCGGGCATCGAGCCGAGTATCAAGGTGTGGCAGTCGGCATCAATGTTCGGGGGAAGGCCGTTGCAAATCATGGGAAACCTCCTAAAGAAAAATTTCGCTTGAACGGTGGAATCAAGACGGGGGAGAATGGGAGGGGTTCTTGACGCCTGCTCCATTACGGTTCGCTTATGTGTATCGCGCCACATCCCGTTACAGCTTCATATATAGCCTGCTTTGGTTCGCGTCTGGACACATATCATTTATCCCTGAATGCATTGGCAAGATTTTTTAGCCCTTGTTCCAGCACGCTCCACGGGCAGGCCGTATTGATTCGCTGGAAGCCCTCGCCTGTTGCGCCGAAGATGTGGCCGCTGTCGAGCCAGAGGTTTGCCTTGTGGATAATGATGTTGTCGAGCTCTTTATCAGACAGCCCATAGGCGCGGAAGTCGAGCCATAGGAGGTAGGTGCCTTCGGGCTCGATGAGGCGCACCTTTGGCATATTCTCGGCGAGGAATGCCTTTGTTTTCTGGTAGTTCGATTCGAGGTAGGCGAGGAGCTCCTCGAGCCACGGCGCGCCCTTTTCGTAGGCGGCGTGGGCGGCGAAGAGGCCGAGGGAGTTTGGCTGGCTGTAGCCTGCGTCCAGCACCTCTTTGCGGAAGGCGCGGCGGATGGCAGCGTTCTCGATGAAGATATTGGAGAGCTGGAGGCCTGCGAGGTTGAAGGTCTTGCTCGGCGAGGTGCAGGTGATCGTGCGCGCGGCGATTTCGGGCGATAGGGAGGCGAGGCAGATATGCTTGTAGCCCGGGCGCACAAATTCGTGATGGATTTCGTCGGCGACGATAAGCACGTCGTATTTTTCGCAGATCGCGGCGATCTGCAGCAGTTCCTCGTGCTTCCAGACGCGCCCTGCGGGGTTGTGCGGGCTGCAAAGCAGGAAGAGCTTGACGTGATTTTCTTTGATTTTCTGCTCGAAGTCGGCAAAGTCGATCTCGTAGTGCCCGTCCTTTAGGACGAGCGGGGAGTTGACGAGCGTCCGCCCGTTGCCCTCGATGACTTCGGTGAATGGGTAATAGACGGGCTGCTGCAGGAGGACGCCGTCGCCCTTTTCGGTGAAGGCGCGGACGGCGGCGGCGAGCGCGAAGACGACGCCGGGCGTGAGGACGAGCGTGTTCTTGCCCGGATTCCAGCCGTGATGCTCGCGCATCCATCGCGTGATCGTTTCGCGGTAGTCGTCCTTCGGATCGGTATAGCCGAATATGCCGTGCGCGACGCGCTCTGTGAGCTCGTCGATGACGGGCTGCGGCGCACGGAAGTCCATGTCAGCGACCCAGAAGGGAAGAATGCCCTCCGGGTAGCCGCGCTCGGCGGCAAAGTCGTATTTGAGGCACGAAGTGCCGTGGCGCTCGATGATTTCGTCAAAGTTGACAGTCATGAGGATTCCTTTCGATATGAGATTATGCGTTCAGTGCGGCGTCGAGGTCGGCGATGAGGTCGTCTGCGTCCTCGATGCCGACGGACATGCGCATGACGCGCTCGTCAAGGCCTGTGCGCGCGAGGAGTTCTTTCGGCATTTCGGCGTGGGTCTGCGCGAGCGGGTACGTCAGCAGGCTCTCGACGCCGCCAAGGCTTTCGGCAAAGGCGAAGAGGCGCAGCCTGCCGAGCATGGATTTGGCGAGCTCGGCGCTCCTTACCTTGAAGGAAATCATGCTGCCGTTTCCCGTCGCCTGCTTCTGCTGGAGTGCATAGCCAGGGTGGTCGGGCAGACCGACGTAATAGACGTCGGTGACGGCGTCCTGCGCGCGGAGCCACTTCGCGATGGCGAGCGCATTTTTCTCCTGACGCTCGACGCGGACGCCGAGCGTCTTGATGCTGCGCAGGAGAAGCCACGCATCCATCGGGGAGAGGTTCGGCCCTTCGGACTTAATGAGGAGCTCAAGGCGCTTCGCATAGTCCGCCTCGCGCTTGCGCACGGTCAGGACGCCCGCGATGATGTCGTTGTGGCCGCAAAGGTATTTCGTCGCGCTGTGCAGCACGATGTCCGCGCCGAGCACCAACGGCTTTTGGAAGTGCGGGGACAGGAAGGTGTTGTCGACGGCGAGCAGCGCGCCGTTTTCGTGCGCGAGATCCGCCATAGCGCGGATGTCCGTCACGCGCATCATCGGATTCGACGGCGTCTCGATAAAGAGCAGCCTCGTGTTTTTCCGAATACTTTTTTTCGTGAGGGCGGCGTCCGCCGTATCGACGTAGTCGAAGGTGATGCCGTAGCCGTTGTAGATTTCATTGGCGAGGCGCACCGTGCCGCCGTAGAGGTCTTCCGACAAGAGGACGTGGTCGCCGGGCGCGAGCAGGTGGAAAACCATGTTGATCGCCGCCATGCCGGAGGAGAGCGCCCATGAGCGTTCACCACATTCGAGCGCGCTCATGACGGCTTCGAGGCGGTCGCGCGTCGGGTTCGCCATGCGCCCGTAGTCGTAGCCCGTGCTCTCGCCAAAGGAAGGATGGCGATACGTGGCGGAAAGGTAAATCGGTTCGCTGATCGCGCCCGTCGAATCGTATTCGTGACAGCCGTGTACTTCAAGGGAAAAATCGCGCATAAGAAAGCCTCCAAAAGTTAATATATTGATAACATATTTGTTTTATAGGAATAGAATAAAGGAAAAAGGGGAATCTGTCAATGTGATTTTTCACAGGGTATCGCGACGTCAATCGTCTCGCCTTCGACCGCATCGAACTGGGCACTCGTGAGCTCCGTTAGTTCTGCGCGGCGGCGTGGCAGGTCGTCTGGCCCTACGAGCAGGTGCAGTGTCACGCGCTCGGCGTAGTCCGCTTCCTCCGTGCGGATTGCCTCTTGGCGAATCCAGTGCTCGACGTTCGCGAGGAGCGCGTAGTCGATGGTGACACCGTAGCGGCAGAAGGGGCGCATCTCGATCTGGGGCGCATCATTCAGCCCAAGCGTGGCGGCGTGGCTGTAGGCGCGTATGAGGCCGCCCGCGCCGAGCTTGATCCCGCCGAAGTAGCGCGTAACGACGACGATGACATCTGTCAGTCCCTTCTGCTTGATGGCTTCGAGTATGGGATTTCCCGCCGTCCCGCCCGGCTCGCCGTCGTCGTTTGATTTCATCTTGTCGGCGTTTCTGCCGAGTATATAGGCGGAGCAGTTGTGGCGCGCGTCGAAATAGCGCTTTTTCATCGCGAGAAGGAAGGCGCGCGCTTCGTCCTCTGTCTCGACATGGCAGAGGTGCGTGATGAATTTCGACTTCTGGATTTCGTAGCACGTTTCCGTCTGCGTCGCGCGCTCGCTGACGGTGCGGTATGCGGTCATGGGCATAAGATTTTCCTCGCTTTCTGTATCTGCTTTATTGTATCATGCGAGCGCAAAATCCCCTATATGTTGTGAAAAAATGGTGGGCAAAAAATAAGTTTCAAAAGTATAGTAATCGGTTTTTATCTGTGGTATTCTAAAGGAGCATTACGGAAGCATCGCGGGATGGCAGTGCTAGACAAATCACAAAGAGAAGCGATGCTGGAAAGGTTGTGTTATTAAGGCTATGAACGAGTCGAAAATGAACAGAGGGCTGAAGAATCGTCATCTGCAGCTGATTTCCCTTGGTGGGGTCATCGGCAGCGGATACTTTCTCGGCACGGGGTACGTCCTCGAACAAGCGGGTCCTGCTGCGGTGCTTGCCTATCTTCTGGGCGGCATCATCGTCCTGTGCGTCATGCTCTGCCTGGCGGAGCTGGCGGTCGAAAAACCGATTTCCGGTTCTTTTGTCACCTACGCGCGCGAGCACATATCCCCGACTTGGGCGTGCGGCGTGGGCTGGTCGTACTGGGCGACGTGGGTCGCCTACGTTCCCTCGGAGATGATTGCCGCCGGCATCATCATGAACAGCTTTGTCCCGGAGGTCAGCCAGCTCTGGTGGGCGGTATTCTTCGGGCTGCTGGTCACGATCATCAATCTGTTTCATGTCGACAAGTTCGGCGAGTGCGAGTCTTGGCTGTCCTTGATCAAGATCGTCGCACTCTTAGCCTTTTCTGCCGTGGCAGGGCTCATCTGCCTCGGCGTCATCGGCACGCAGGGGGCGCTCGGCACGAGCGTGCTCCTCGGCAGCGGCGGATTCGCGCCAAATGGCTACTGGGTCATCGGCCTCACGATGGTCATTATCCTCGTCAACTTCCAAGGCACGGAGATCATCGGCCTTGCGGCGGGCGAGTGCAAGAATCCCGAAAAGAGCATTCCGATTGCCGTGCGCAATGTGACGTGGCGCATCATTGCGCTCTACATCATTCCAATTACGCTGCTTGTCTCGATTCTTCCGTGGGATAAGGCTTCTTTGGAGGAAAGCGTCTTTGCAGCGGCTGTCACGCAGTACGGGTTCTCTGGCTTTGGCGCGTTCTTCGCGTTCGTCATTCTGACGGCCGCGATTTCCTGCTCGAATTCCGGGCTCTACGGTGCGGCGCGCGCGCTCTATGCGCTCGCAAGGCTCGACATGGCGCCGCGTGCGCTCGGCGAGCTCAACCGCAACGGGATGCCGTCGAAGGCAATCCTCATCTCGATCTGTGCGTGCTGGGCAGTAATCCTGCTCTACAGTTTCGACCCGGATTCTGCGGTCTACACGTATCTGCTCGCCGTGTCGGGCTTTACGGGGGCAATCGCATGGATCTCGATTTGCTGGAGCCAGTATCGCAGCCGCCGTCGCATAATTGCGGAGGGGCGCGAGGGCGCGCTTCGCTACAAGACGCCGCTCTTCCCGTATGTGACGCTCTTTGGCATGTGGGCGCAGGTTGCGTGCCTCATCGTCATGGTGTTCACGCCGGACTTGCAGGGAGCGCTCTATGCGGGAATCCCAATGCTCGTCCTGCCGATGATGTGGTATCGTCTGCGGGCGCGCTATCGCAAGACCGTCGCCATGCGTGCCGCGCACTGAAGTTAGGGGATTGTTAGCCTCCCTCTGCTGAGGGAGGCTTTATACGTGATATGGGGGAGATTATGCGCTATCCAATGAAGCTCGTTGCGCCGCTTAAGGATTATATATGGGGCGGTCAGAAGCTAAAGGAAGAGTATGGAAAAGAGACGGACTTGGACATCGTCGCGGAGAGTTGGGAGCTTTCCTGCCATAAGGACGGCATGAGCGTCATCGCAAATGGTGAGGCGAAGGGAAAGACGCTTGCGGCGTGGCTCGCGCAGCAGACGGAAGGCGTGCTCGGGGAAAAGGTGCGCGGCATGGATTACTTCCCGCTTCTCGTCAAGCTCATTGACGCGAAGGGCGATCTTTCGGTGCAGGTGCATCCCGATGATGCATACGCGGAGCGCGTCGAGGGCGAACGTGGCAAGACGGAGCTCTGGTACGTCGTCGACTGTGAACCGGGCGCAACGCTCATTCATGGTCTGAAGAAAAGGATTTCCAAAGAGGAATTTGCGCGCCATATCGCGGACGGCACGCTTCTTTCCGTCTGCAATCGCGTGCCCGTGCATAAGGGCGATGTATTTTTTATCCCTGCCGGCACGCTTCATGCGATTGGCAAGGGAATCCTCATCTGCGAGATCCAGCAGAGCTCGAATACGACGTACCGCGTCTATGATTATGGGCGTCTTGGGCGGGACGGCAAGCCGCGCGAGCTCCAGGTCAAAAAGGCGCTCGAGGTCGTGAAATGCGAACCGCCGCAGAAGCTGTCGGATGCTCTGGCAGATACCTCCTTGTATCAAGGGAAGTCGATACGCCTGCTCGCCGCCTGTGACAAGTTTTCTGCCTATGAGATCCATTTGGCGGGGAAGGGGGCGCTTGCCGTCGGGGCGGATTCCTTTCAGGGGCTTACAGTCTTGGATGGCAACCTACGGCTTCTGTCAGATAGCGGTGAGATTGCGCTGCGAAAAGGGGAGAGCGCGTTCTTGCCAGCGGGGCTTGGACGATGTGATTTGATCGGAGATGCGACACTCATTTTGAGCAAGCTATGAAAGTAAAGAAGAGCGCAATGCAACCGTCGGCATTGCGCTCTTCCCTATTGTTGGGGATATGTTTCGTCTATGGGGATGGTCAGATAGTCGCGTATTTGCGTGATTTCGTCGGCGGTGAAGAGACCGACGGGAGATTCGCGTATCATGACGGCTTGGAGGATGCGGCTTTGCTCGCTCTGCTCGGTCGCGCGCAGGGCAGACGGATCGGCTGCCGCCTTGGTCAGCGCGATCGTGCGGTGCTGGGCGTCGGCATAGGCGACGGTCTTTCGCATGACTTCCGTCAGGAGGTCGTAGCACGTGTCGTTGAGGGAGAGCGGCGGCGTATGCGCCGTGATCCGATCGAGGAGCAGCTGGCTGTCGTGGTCGAGCTGGGCAAGGCGCAGGTGCGCTGTCTGGAGGTCGATCTGATCTTCCTTGAAGGCTTCGAGGATCTGGTGATACCACTGCCAGTTGCGGTCAAGCTCGCTGATGTCTTTCTGGTAGACCTCGTACCATGCGGCGAAAATCTTCTGCTGCTCGCCGAGCGCGTACCGCTCCTCTGCCGTCATGGGCGGATCTGCCTGCTTCGCGTGCGGCCAGAGGAAGAAGACGACGGTGGCGGAGAGGGCGAGCATGAGACAGAAGAGCGCAAAGATGCGCCTTGGCAAGTAGCGGTAAAGGAGCATGAGCAGGAGAAGGGCAACGATGCTGCCGACGTAAATAAGCATGATGAATCCTTTCAAAACATAGAGGAAGGAATATAGTGCTATCATATCATAAATGGCAAGGAAAGAAAATTGCCATTGCTTGCGGCACAGTAAGGAAATGGTTATACTATCCTTATTGGCTTTTTCATAGAAGGATGTGATTGTTTGAAACGGCGTTTTCTCTGCCAGTTCTGGCAGCTCTTTCGCGGGTATTGGAGCTCTAGTGAGAAGTGGAAGGGGCGGGTGCTGCTCGCCTTCGTCATCGCGCTCAATCTCGGCTCGGTCTATTTGCTCGTCCGCATCAACAGCTGGTATAACGATTTTTACAATGCGATCCAGCAGTATGCAGAGGGGCAGTTCTGGCCGCTCATCGGCGCGTTTACGATGCTCGCGTTTCTCTATATCATCATCGCAGTCTACGCGATCTACCTGCGGCAGATGCTCCAAATCAAGTGGCGCTCGTGGATGACGGATGCGTTTCTCGCGCGCTGGATGAAGGGGCAGGTCTACTACCGCCTGCAGATCCTCGGCAGCGACACGGACAATCCCGACCAGCGAATCAGTGAGGACATCAACCAGTTCGTCACGCTGACGCTGACGCTGCTTCTGGGGCTGATCAAGCAGCTGACGACGCTCGCGGCGTTTGCCGTCGTGCTCTGGAATCTCTCTGGTGCGTTCACCGTGCCGATCGGCAGCCACGAGTTCGTCATTTACGGCTATATGTTCTGGTTTTCGCTCGCTTACTCGCTCGCTGGCACGGTGCTCGCGCACTTCGTCGGGCGGAAGCTCATCGGGCTCAATTTCGAGCAGCAACGCTTCGAGGCAGATTTCCGTTTCAATATGATGCGCGTGCGAGAGAACGGCGAGAGCGTCGCGTTCTATCGCGGCGAGCAGTCGGAGCGCGTCGGGTTTTCCGAGCGCTTCGCGAAGGTCATCAAGAATTACTGGCAGCTCATGCGCCAGACGAAACTTCTGAATTTCTACGTCAACGGCTACAGCCAGATTGCGCTCATCGTGCCGCTCGTGCTCGCCGCGCCGCAGTATTTTGCGGGGACGATGGCACTCGGCGGACTCCTGCAGACGGTCTCCGCCTTCGGGCGCGTGCAGGATGCGCTCTCGTACTTCGTCTCGTCGTATGACACGATCGCGCAGCTCATCGCCGTCATTCGCCGTCTTGCGAGCTTTGCAGAGCACATGGAAGAGGCGGAAAAGGTTACGGGCGGCATCGAGCGAAAGGAGGCAGGAAGCGCGCTTTCGCTCGCGGATGTGACGGTTCGCCTGCCAAATGGGCAGACGCTCCTTCGCGGACTGAACCTCTCGCTCTCCCGCAGCGTGCGGCTTCTCGTGACGGGCGCGTCTGGCTGCGGAAAGAGCACGCTCTTGCGCCTGCTCGCGGGAATCTGGCCGTATGGCGAGGGGAAAGTCGCGCAGCCGAAGGCGAGCCGCGTCCTCTTCCTGCCGCAGCGTCCCTATTTGCCGCTCGGCAGCCTGCGGCGCGCGCTCCACTATCCGCTCAGCGCGTCGGGCACAGAGGAAAATCTGAAGCATGCGCTTGAAAAGGTGGGGCTTTCTTCCTTTCTTCCGCGCCTCGATGAGATTGACGACTGGAGCCGCATTCTCTCGCTCGGCGAGCAGCAGCGACTCGCCTTTGCGCGCGTCCTGCTCGTCCGGCCCGACTACGTATTCCTCGATGAGGCGACGTCGGCGCTCGACGAGCCGCGCGAGGCGGAAATGTACGCGCTCCTGCGGCGCGAGCTGCCAGAGGTGTGCGTCGTGAGCGTCGGCCATCGCTCGACGCTGCGCGCGGCGCACGACGAGGAACTTCACCTCGTCGGCGACGGGACGTGGGAAATGGGAGTGCTTCCCTAATGTAATGCACGATATGATTACGGCATTTGCCTGCGGGACGGGGCGGATGCCGTAATTTTTATTTATTGCATCTAAATCTCAACGACCAGTTACTTTTCAGAAAGGAATATTATACTAAAAATGTTATTGGTATGGTTAGGGTGACACGATGAACCGCAGGGATTTTCTACGAAAAACTGCATATATGGGGGCGGGGCTGGCGATCCTGCCGCTGCTGGAGGCAGGACGCGCGGAGGCGGCGTGGCAGTCCGGCGGGCTCGCCGGCGTTTCCGTGCGGGAGACGCATCTCGCGTTCGGTCCGCTTGAAAACCGCGCGCGGACGGACGCGATTGTCGTTCACCACATCGGCGACACGAATGCGGACGTCTCAGCGGAGACGGTGCACGCATGGCACAAGGCGAACGGCTGGTCGGGGATCGGCTACCACTTTGTCATTCGGAAGAACGGGACAATCGAGCGCGGCCGCCCCATGGACACGATTGGGGCACATTGCTACGGCGAGAACGCGCATACGGTCGGCGTCAATATCGTCGGCAATTTCGAGACGGCGTGGCCGGAGGATGCGCAGCTCGACGCGGCGGCGCGCCTCATCTCGGCAATCAGCGCGAATTACGGCTTTGCGCCACAGAAAAATACGGTGTTCGGCCATCGCGACTTCAATGCGACGGCATGCCCCGGACGCAATCTGTACGGCTTGCTGCCCGATCTGATCGAGCGGGCGCGTGCCATCTACATGGGACGCTGACAGGAGGGATTCCGATGCGCTACCGTTGGTTTGAAAAAGATGTCCCGCTCAATGCGCTTGGCCTTCCGATGACGCGCGCCGAGCGCGACGAGGCAGACAGGGCGCGCGCGGCAAAGAAGGGACTTGGGCGAGGCGAGGCGATTGCAATCGCGACGGGGTTCGTTATTTTTTTTTATGGCATTTATGCAAACGACCGCGCGATGGCGCTGATGGCGGCGGCGTTTCTCATCCATGAGCTGCGGCTTCTCACCCCCTTTCTTCCCCCCGCTTGTCGTCAGCCCGCCTGCAATATCGTGCGCGGCTTCAGCCTCGCTCTCTTTGGCGGAACGCTTCTGCTGACTTTCCTGTGACGCATGTCGCAGGATTTTTTACCGAAAGAGTGATGTTTTTTACAGAGATTGCTATGGAGTACGAAAAAATAATATATTTTCGCATCAGTAGGAGGAAAAAGCGATAAATTTAGCGAAATAAGTATAGTAAAAGGAAATAGATATTAGAAAATCGAAGAACCGCAGGCAAGAAGAGGCGGCACACAAAACAAGGGGGACTTATCATGGGAAAAACAGAATGCTTGGCAATGATCTTGGCTGGCGGGCAGGGCAGCCGTCTCGGCGCGCTCACGAAGAAGATCGCAAAGCCTGCCGTTCCGTTCGGCGGGAAGTATCGCATCATTGACTTCCCGCTCAGCAACTGCGCCAATTCGGGCATCGAAAAGGTCGGCGTGCTGACGCAGTACCGCCCGCTCGAGCTTAACAACTACCTTGCGTCGGGCAGCGCGTGGGATCTCGACAAGCGCGAGGGCGGCATCTTCATTCTTCCGCCGTATGCGCGTGAAAAGGGCGCGGATTGGTATCGTGGCACGGCAGATGCGATCTACCAGAACCTCAACTTCATCGAGCTTGCCGATCCGGATTATGTGCTGATTCTTTCGGGCGACCATATCTACACGATGGATTACTCGTGGATGCTCGAGTCGCATAAGATGCACAAGGCAGAGGCGACGATCGGCGTCTTTGAAGTGCCTTGGGAAGAGGCGCCGCGCTTCGGCATCATGAATGCGGACAAGACGACGGGACGCATCGAGGAATTCGAGGAGAAGCCCGCGAAGCCGAAGAGCAACCTCGCTTCGATGGGCATTTATATCTTCAATGCGGACTATCTTAAGAAGTATCTCGAGGAGGATGCGAAGGACGAGACGTCGAGCCACGATTTCGGCAAGGACATCATTCCGAAGATGCTCGGCGATGAGGGCCGTCTCTACACGTATGCGTTCGATGGCTACTGGAAGGACGTCGGAACGATTGAGAGCCTTTGGCAGGCGAACATGGATCTCCTGCAGGATGAGCCACCGTTTGAGCTCACGGGCGAATGGAAGGTCTTTTCCTCGAACCCGTCGATGCCACCGCATTTCGTCGGTCCTGATGCATCGGTCAAGCGCTCCATGATCAGCGAGGGCTCGATGATCTTAGGCGAGGTCGAGCATTCCATCATCTTCCCCGGCGTGCGCATCGGAAAGGGCGCGAAGGTGACGAACTCCGTTATCATGCCGTCGACGGTCATCCGCGCAAATGCAACGGTCGATCATGCCATTATCGCTCAGAACTGTGTCATCGAGGAAGGTGTCAGTGTCACGGGCGAGCCGGGCGCGATTACGGTCATCGCGGAAGGCGAGACGGTCGAGGCGGCGGACTGTGGCAAGAGCGTCGGCTGACGCCGCCTGGCACTGTCCTTGATAGAACAGAAGATCGGAGTGAATTAAATGAAGTCAGTCATGGGAATCATCAGCCTGCAGGAGGAGAACGGACTGATCCGCGAGCTGACGGATCGCCGCGCCGTCGAGTCCCTCCCGTTTGCAGGGCGTTACCGCGTCATGGATTTCACCCTCTCCAGCATGGTCAACTCCGGGATCATCAATGTTGGCGTCATGCTGCCCGCGAAGCCGCGCTCCGTCTTGGATCACTTGCGCTCCGGCAAGGACTGGGATCTCGCGCGTCGTCACGATGGTCTCTTTTACCTCCCTGCCCCGCAGAGCGAGGAGCTGAGCCGCCTAGGGGATCTCAAAAACTTCTATCACAATCTCGACTTCTTTGAGCACAGCAAGCAGAAATACGTGCTCCTGACGAGCGGCAGCTTCGTCTACAACATCGACTTCTCCCAGCTTCTCCGCTTCCATCAGAACACGGGAGCAGACATCTCGATGATCTACCACGTCGCGACGAGTGAGGAGACGGGGCGCAACGTCGTCTTGGAGACGGCAGAGAACGGGCTCGTGACGGACATCGCCGAAAAACCTGCCGTCTACGACGGCTCGAAGGTTTCGCTTTCCGTCTACATGATGGAGCGCCGCATCTTCGTCGAGATGATCCGCTACACCTACGAGCATGGTGGGCAGGATCTCCTCATGGATGGCATCATCCGCCGCGCGAGCGAGTACAGCATCTATGCCTGCGAGCACGACGGCTACGTCGCGCATATCGACTCGACGGGCGCGTTCTTCAAGGCGAATATGGACAGCCTTAATCCCGAAAACTGGGAAGACCTCTTCATGGGCGAGCATCCCATCTACACGAAGGTCAAGGACGAGGTTCCCGTTCAGTACAAGGAAACGGCAGTCGTCAAGAACTCGCTCATCGCCAATGGCTGTATCGTCCGTGGCGAGGTCGAGAACTCCATCCTCTTCCGCGGCGTCACGATAGAGGAGGGCGTCAAAGTCAAGAATTCCATCCTTATGCAGCGTTGTACGATTCATGAGGGATCACTCATTGAGAACGTCATTTGCGACAAGAACGTCGTTGTCACGAAGGACAAATGGCTCAAGGGAGCTGCAAATTATCCGCTTATCGTTACGAAGAACGTCGTGATTTGATTTCTGCAAGCCGTTGTAAACGTGTTACCTCTATTTTTAATGGGTGGAACTGATTTACAACGGCTTATCTTTATATTACAATAAGGGTAGAGCGTTCAGATTATCAGCGCCCGGAAAACCTACGCAAGACCAAGCTAGAGGAGTGTTTTACTTGGCACGAGAAACAAAAGAACAAAAGCAGAAGAACCGCGAGTTTGAGAAACTGAAGGAAAATATCAAGCAGCGCTTCGTCAGTACGGCGCGCGCCGTATACGGACGTGACATTGCCGATCTTTCGGAAAATGAGATCTATCAGACGGTCGCGGCGACGGCGAAACAGTTCATCTCGGAGAACTGGATTCGGACGAACAAGACGTATGGCGAGCGCAAGGAGAAGCAGATCTACTATTTCTCCATCGAGTTCCTGCTCGGACGTCTCTTGAAGTCGAACCTCATCAATCTCGGTATTGAGGAAGCCGTGAAGGAAGTTCTCGAGGGCTTCAATCTCGACCTCGTCAAGACGTTTGACGAAGAGCCGGACGCAGGCCTCGGCAACGGCGGGCTCGGGCGCCTCGCCGCCTGCTTCATCGACTCGATGGCGGCACACAGCCTGCCGGGCCATGGCTGCAGCATCCGCTATCAGTATGGCCTTTTTGAGCAGAAGATCATTGAGGGCAACCAGGTCGAGATCCCCGATAACTGGCTCAAGAACGGCTTCGCCTGGGAGTACCGCAAGCCGGACAAGAGCATCGATGTCAACTTCTACGGAAACGCCTACATGAAGGAGCTCGCGGATGGAAGCCTGAAGCTCGTCTACGAGAACCCGATGACGGTCATGGCCGTTCCTTACGACGTGCCAATCGTCGGCTATCACAACCGCACGGTCAACACGCTGCGCCTCTGGAATGCAGAGGTCAACCGCGACTTCTCCGATTACGGCCGGCTGACGCAGGAGCAGATCCGCCAGAAGAACGACTACCGCCGTTTCGTCGAAAGCATCACGCATTACCTCTACCCGGACGACAGCACGGAGGACGGCCGCCGCATGCGCCTCATTCAGGAATACTTCATGGTGTCGGCAGGCGTCCAGAGTATCGTGCGCCATTACCTCAAGGTCGGCATGGACATCCGCAAGTTCGACCAGAAGATCGCGATCCACATCAACGACACACATCCCGCGCTCTGCGTCGCGGAGCTCATGCGCATCCTCGTCGACGAACAGGGGCTCGAGTGGGGCGAGGCATGGGCGATCACGAAGGGCACGATCGGCTACACGAACCACACGATCATGCCGGAGGCGCTGGAGAAGTGGCCGGTCGAGATGTTCAGAAATCTCCTGCCGCGCATCTACATGATTATCGACGAGATCAACCGCCGCTGGCTGCTCGCCGTGCGCGAGCGCTATCCGGGGAACGAGGACAAGGTGCACGCTCTCTCGATCATCGAGGCGGACATGGTACACATGGCGCGCCTCTCCATCGTCGGCAGCCACAGCGTCAACGGCGTCGCAAAGATCCATACGGACATCCTGAAGTCGACGACGCTGCATGACTTCTACGAATACTACCCGCGCATCTTCAACAACAAGACGAACGGCATCACGCATCGCCGCTGGCTCATGGGCGCGAACCCGGAGCTTTCCGAGCACATCGATGCGACGATTGGCAGCCGCCGTTGGCATCGCCATCCCGAGCAGCTCGATCTCTTGAATGACTTTGTCGACGACAAGCCGTTCCTCGAGAAGCTTGGCACGATCAAACGCATCCGCAAGGCGGCGCTCGCAGACTACATCAAGGCGCACAATGGCATCGAGCTCGATCCGGACAGCATTTTCGACATCCAGGTCAAGCGCATCCATTCCTACAAGCGCCAGCTCATGAATATCCTGCATATCATGTACCAGTACAACCGCCTGAAGACCGATCCGGCGTACGACATGATCCCGACGACGTACTTCTTCGGCGGCAAGGCGGCGCCGGGCTACTATATCGCAAAGGAGACGGTCCGCCTCATCAATGCCGTCGCAGAGCGCGTCAATAACGATGCCGCGATTGGCGGCAGGATCAAGGTCGTCTTCATCGAGAATTTCGGCGTCTCGATCGGCGAGATCGTCTATCCGGCGGCCGACGTCTCGGAGCAGATTTCAACGGCGTCGAAGGAAGCGTCGGGCACGGGCAACATGAAGTTCATGATGAACGGCGCGATCACGCTCGGCACGCTCGACGGCGCGAACATCGAGATTCGCGAGGCGGCGGGCAAGGAGAACTTCGTCCTCTTCGGCTTGACGGCGGCAGAGGTCTTGAACTACTACGCGACAGGCTCGTATTCCGCGTGGGACGAGTACAATACGAACGAGGACGTCCGCTTCGTCGTCAACCAGCTCACAGACGGCACATATGGGAACTTCCAGCCGCTCTTCGATTACCTCGTCCGCGCCAATGACGAGTTCTTTATCCTGAAGGATTTCAGCGCCTACAAATGGGCGCATGAAGAGGTGCAGCGCCGCTACGCTGACAGGGGCGCCTGGCTCAGGGCTTCTGCCATGAACATCGCGAACGCCGGCCGCTTCTCGTCGGACCGCACGATCGATGAGTACGCCAAGGAGATTTGGCAGGTCAAGCCGGTCATGATTCCGTAAACTGAACGAATCCGCGGGTGGGTGGTGCTTTTTGCACCCGCCCTCTGGTTTCAAAGGGAGATACAGAGGGGGATTACGATGAAGACATCTGATTTGAGTGAATTTGACCTGTACCTGTTCCATCAGGGAACGAATTACCATGCCTACGAGATGCTCGGTGCGCATCCGGCGGAGCAGGACGGGAAAAAGGGCATCCGCTTTTCCGTCTGGGCGCCGCATGCGAAGTCCATCAGCGTCGTCGGCGACTTCAACGACTGGGACACGCGCCGCAATGCCATGTCGCGCGTGCGCGACGGAGAGATCTGGGAGCTCTTCGTCGAGGGCGTGAAGGACGGCGCGACGTACAAGTACGCGATTGAGCCGCAGTGGGGCGGCCCGCATATCATGAAGGCGGATCCCTATGGGTTCTACGCGGAAAAGAAGCCGGCGACGGCCTCGCGCGTCTACGACATGAACCGCTACGAATGGCAGGACGGCGCGTGGACGGAGCAGAAGAAGAAGGAGTCGTCGTATGAGCGCCCCATGCTGACGTACGAGGTTCACGCCGGCTCCTGGCGGCGGGGCGGCGAGGGCGAATACCTCTCGTACCGCGATCTCGCGGACACGCTCATCGCCTACGTCCTCGATATGCACTATACGCATATCGAATTCATGCCGCTCTGCGAGCATCCGTTTGACGGATCGTGGGGCTATCAGGCGACGGGCTACTATGCGGTGACGAGCCGCTTCGGCACACCGGACGACTTCCGCTACCTCGTCGACAAGGCGCATCAGGCGGGCATCAGCGTCATCATGGACTGGGTTCCCGGCCATTTCTGCAAGGACGAGCAGGGGCTGCGCCATTTCGATGGCATGACGCTCTACGAGTCCGACAATGAGCAGCTTGCCGAGAACTGGGAGTGGGGCACGACGAACTTCGACTACGGCCGGACGGAGGTGCAGAGCTTCCTGATCTCGAATGCGCTGTTCTGGTTTGAGGAGTTCCATATCGACGGGCTGCGCATCGACGCGGTCGCGAACATGCTCTACCTGAACTACGGCAGGAAAGACGGCGAGTGGACGCCGAACAAGTACGGCGACACGGGCAATCTTGAAGCAATGGACTTCATCAAGAAACTCAATGAGACGATCTTCCGCTATCATCCCGAAGCGCTCATGATCGCCGAGGAATCGACGGCGTGGCCGCTTATATCCAAGCCCGTCTACATGGGCGGTATGGGCTTCAACTACAAGTGGAACATGGGCTGGATGAACGACATGCTCAAATACATGTCACTCGACCCCATCTACCGCAAGTGGAATCATGACAAGGTCACGTTCTCCCTCATGTATGCATTCAGCGAGAACTTCGTGCTGCCGCTCTCGCATGACGAGGTCGTGCACGGCAAGTGCTCGCTGATCAGCAAGATGCCGGGCGACTATTGGCAGAAGTTTGCTGGCCTGCGCTCCTTCTTTGGCTACTGGATGGCACACCCCGGAAAGAAGCTGCTCTTCATGGGCGGCGAATATGGGCAGTTCATCGAGTGGAAATACGACGACAGCCTCGACTGGCATCTCGTCGAGCAGTACCCGATGCACACGAAGATGCTCGCCTACAGCAAGGCGCTCAACCAGTTCTACTGTGACAACAAGGCGCTCTGGCAGGTGGACTTCGACTGGAATGGCTTCCAGTGGATCGACTGCAACGACAATGAGAACAGCATCGTGTCCTTCATCCGCAAGGCGGAGGACAGCAATGACTTCCTCATCGCCGTCTGCAACTTCACGCCGGAGGTCCGCCATGACTACCGCATCGGCGTCCCGTCAAAGGGGGGCTACCGCGAGGTGTTCAACTCGGATGCGGAGGAGTTTGGCGGCAGCGGCGTCATGAATGCGGGCGTCCTCGCGAGCGAGGATGTGCCGTGGCATGACCGCGAGCAGTCCATCACGCTGACGATCCCGCCGCTTGCGACGATTTACCTCAGGCTCGACGGGCAGACTGGAGCGAAAGCGTCTTTTGATGCGGCTTCGGCGGATGTGACTGCCAAGGGCCATGAAGAGAAAGATTCCGCTGCCAAGGCGGAAGCCGCCGAAGCCAAACCGAAGCGCACGCGCCGCACCGCCGCGAAAACGGAGGGCGCGGAGGCGACTGCGAAGACCACGAAGGGCACAAAGACCACGAAGACGCGGACGGCAAAGCCAAAGACGGAGACAGAGAAGCCGAAGAAAACGACGGTGAAGAAAACCTCTGCTGACAAGGCAGTGGAGGATGGATCTGCCGCAAAGAAAACGGCAGCCAAGAAGTCCACAGCCAAGAAGGGCGCTGCAAAGCGGGCGAAGAAGGCAGCCGCTTCCGGAGAGGTGTAAAGGGGGATTCCGTAATGAAGGTTCTTTATGTAGCATCCGAAGCAGTTCCTTTCGCCAAGACGGGCGGCCTTGCCGATGTGGCAGGCTCGCTGCCGCAGGCGCTTCTCGCCGAAGGCATCGACGTCCGCGTCATCATGCCGAAGTTCGGCAAAATCTCGGAAACATACCGCAATACAATGGAGCACGTCTATGACGGAGAGCTGAATGTCTCTTGGCGGCAGAAGTTCGTCGGGCTGGACAAGTACGTCCACAAAGGCGTCACCTACTACTTCGTCGACAACGAGGAGTATTTTGGTCGCGACGGCTTCTATGGCTACGACGACGATGCAGAGCGCTTCTCGTTTTTCAGCCGTGCCGTGCTCAACCTCCTGCCCGCGATGGACTTCTGGCCTGACGTCATTCACACGAATGACTGGCATGCAGGTCTTGTGAATGTCTTCCTGAAGCTCGAGCACATGGGGGATGAGCGCTACCAGAACATCCGGACGCTCTACACGATCCACAACCTCAAGTATCAGGGCGTATTCCCGAAGGATGTCATGGGCGACACGCTCGGGCTCGACTGGAAGTATTTCAACAACGGCGACCTCGAGTTCTACGATGCGGTCAACTTCATGAAGGGCGGGCTCATCTACGCGGACTACATTTCGACGGTCAGCAAGACGTACGCCGAGGAGATCCAGTACGCGTATTTCGGCGAGCATCTCGACGGACTTCTCAGAAGCCGCCGGGATTCGCTCTTCGGCATCGTAAACGGCATCGACTACGAGGCGAACAATCCGGCGACGGACAAGAATATCTTCGTGAACTACGATGCGAACACGTGCGAGCGCAAGATTGACAACAAGGTGGAACTGCAGAAGCAGCTTGGCCTTCCCGTCGCGCGCCGCACGCCGATGGTCGCGATGATCACGCGCCTCGTGCAGCCGAAAGGCATGGATCTCATCGTCCGCATGATGGACGAGATCCTGCAGCATGAGGATATCCAATTCGTCGTGCTCGGCACGGGCGACAAGGAGTATGAGGACTGGCTCAAGGGGCTCGCGTGGCGTTTCCCGAACAAGGTCTCGGTCAACATTTACTTCTCGAATGAGCTTGCCATGCGCATCTACGCATCGGCGAATATCTTCCTCATGCCGTCGGACTACGAGCCGTGCGGCATCGGTCAGCTCATCGCCATGCGCTACGGCGCGATTCCTGTCGTCCGCGCGACGGGCGGTCTCAAGGACACGGTTCACCCATACGACAAGTACGCGCGAGAGGGCAATGGCTTCCTCTTCGCGGACTACAACGCGCACGAGATGATGTACGCACTGAAGCGCGCACTGAGCCTCTACCGCGACTTCGGCGAGTGGCTCAACATCATCCGCAACGCGATGAATACCGATTACAGCTGGAAGGAGTCTGCCAAGGAATACAAGGCGCTCTATGAAAAGCTGACCGGGTGATATGAAAGTTCCATGTTTGTACCAAGGGGGGCAGCATCGCTGCCCTTTCTTGTGCAGGTTTTGTTGTTAGGAAAGCCCAAGAAGGCAAGCCAAAGGCGCAGGCTGATTGGCTGCTTTCATCAAGGGCGGTGCACAATGTCTACGAAGTAGACGTTTGTGCGGCATAAGTTTTTAAGTAAGGAGGGACACTTGTGCTGACGAACAACCAGGTCGAGCATAATTCTCAAAATATCTACTACCGCTCGCCAGTCGGCGCGGCGGAAGCAGGGACGAAGGTAAAGCTCGGCATCCACCTGCATACGAAGGCGGCCGTCCGTCAGGTGCTGCTGCGCATTTGGCAGGAGCGGACGGGAGAAAAGTTCTTTACGCTCCAGACCGAAGCCGATGCGGATGCAGATGAGAAGTTCTACTATACATGGCTTGAAATGCCGGAGCAGGGCTGCCTCGTATGGTATTACTTCATTATTGCGATGGACGATGGCACGACATACTACGGAAATAATTCCGAGCAGCTCGGCGGGCTTGGCACCGTGTCAGATCGCGTGCCGCCATCGTACCAGATCACGGTATACAACAAGGGGGCAAAGACCCCGGACTGGTTCAAGCACGCCGTCATGTATCAGATTTTCCCCGACCGTTTTTGTCGCGAGGGAAACTCCCTCACGGAGAAGCGCGGCGCGGTTTTCCATGCCTCATGGGAAGATGATCCGTGCTACTACAAGGATCCCGACACGAAGGAGATCGTCGCGTACGACTTCTTCGGCGGCAATCTGCGCGGCATCGCCAGCAAGCTCGATTACCTGAAGTCGCTCGGCATATCCGTCATCTATCTGAACCCCGTGTTCGAGTCGGAGAGCAATCACCACTACGATACGGGCGACTACCATAAGATCGATCCGATCCTCGGCACGAACGAGGACTTTTCGGCACTCGTCGCGACGGCGAAGGAGAAGGGCATTCGCATCATCATCGACGGCGTCTTCAGCCATACGGGAAGCAACAGCCGATACTTCAACCGCAACGGCGAGTACGATACGGTCGGCGCGTTCCAGTCGAAGGACTCGCCTTACTACGAGTGGTACAACTTCCGCAAATTCCCTTACGAGTACGACAGCTGGTGGAATTTCAGCACGCTGCCGAACGTCACGGAGACGAAGCCCTCCTACATAGACTTCATTATCCGCGGCGAGGACAGCGTCCTCCATCACTGGATGCGCGAGGGCATAGCGGGCTGGCGTCTCGACGTCATCGACGAGCTTCCTGCTGCCTTTTCGCAGAGTTTCTATGCGGAGCTCAAAAAGACGAATCCGGACGCCGTGATGATCGGCGAAGTCTGGGAAGACGCCTCGCACAAGGTCGCCTATGGCACGCCGCGCGAGTACCTTTGCGGGCAGGAAATGGATGCGGCGATGAATTACCCGTTCCGCAAGACGCTCTTCGACTTCCTTCTCGGCTACGATGACGGCGCCCATGTCATGCGCCGCTTCGAGAGCCTGCGCGAGAACTATCCAAAAGAAAACTTCTACGCGATGATGAACCTCATCGGCAGCCATGACGTGCAGCGCGCGATCACGATGCTCGGCGAGGCGGCCTACTACGACGGGATGCCTGCCGTAGAGCAGAGTCGCTTCCACCTCTCGGACGAGCAGCGCGCGCTGGGACTCTCGCGCCTTCTGATGGCGACGCTCTGGCAGATGACGTACCCGGGCGTGCCAAGCGTCTACTACGGTGACGAGCTTGCAATGGAAGGCTTCAAAGACCCGTATAACCGCCGCCCATACAAATGGGGCGGTGGCGATCTCACGGCGCGCGACGCCTTTACGCGCATGATCCGGATGCGCAATGAGCACACCGCGCTGCAGACGGGCGAGCTCCTGCCGCTCCACGAGGAGGGCGACGTCATTGCCTACGCGCGCGTCATTCGCGGCGGGTGCGACGTATTCGGCGCGGCGGCAAAGGACGAGGCGTTCGTCGTCGCGTTCAACCGAAATCGGACGGAGGCGCGCACGATTGAAGTCACGGTCAGCGACTTTGCGGCCGGCACATTCGTCGATGCATTTGACGCGTCGGTATCTGTTCCCGTCGTGCGCGGCAAGCTGAAGCTCGCTATCCCGCCGCTCACCGGCATCCTGCTCGTGCATCAGCAGGCGGCGAGAAAGTACCCGCGCAAGGCGGGCGTGCTCCTGCATGTGACGTCGCTCCCGTCGAAGTACGGCTGCGGCGACCTCGGCAAGGAGGCGTATAAATTCGTCGACTTCCTCGCGGAGGCGGGGCAGTCGGTCTGGCAGATGCTTCCCCTCGTGCCCGTCGGATTTGGCGCATCGCCGTACCAGTCGCCGTCCGCCTTTGCGGGCAACACGCTCCTCATCGACCTCGACGATCTCATCGAGTGTGGCTGGCTGACGAAGGCGGAGGCGCGCGTCCCGTTTGCGGGCGCGAGCTCCTTCGTCGACTTTGAGCTCGTCCGGGGCTTCAAGAAGAAATGCTTCCGCAGGGCGTTTACGCGTTTCCAGAAGGACGAGGCAGTCGCTGGTGATTATGAAGCCTTCTGCACGCGCGAGGCGTACTGGCTCGACGACTACGCGCTCTTCCTTGCGCTAAAGCACGAATACCGTGGCAAGGCGTGGACGGAGTGGCCGGCGTCGGTGCGCGACCGCGATCCGAAGGTGCTGACGGATCTTAGAAAACGCCTCAGCGAGTACGTCGACCTTGAGAAATTCCTGCAGTACGTCTTTGCTGTGCAGTGGGGGAAACTCCACGGCTACGCGAAGGCGCACGGCATCTCCATCATGGGCGATATGCCGATCTTCGTCGCGCAGGACAGCGTCGACGTATGGGCAAATCCAAAACTTTTTGATCTCAATACGGATGGCACGCCAAAGACGGTCGCGGGCGTGCCGCCCGACTACTTCAGCGCGACGGGGCAGCTCTGGGGCAACCCACAGTACGACTGGACGGCGATGAAGGAAGAGGGCTACGGCTGGTGGAAGCGGCGCTTCAAGAAGCTCTATGCGCTCGCCGACATCGTCCGCATCGACCATTTCCGCGCCTTTGAGTCATACTGGGAGGTGGACGGCAAGGCGGAGACGGCGATCAACGGCCGCTGGCGTACTGGGCCAGGCAAGCCGTTCTTCGATGCCGTGCGCGAGGAGTTAGGCGATCTCCCCATCGTGGCAGAGGACCTCGGCATCATCACGGATGCCGTCGAGGCGCTACGCGACAGCTGCGGCTTCCCCGGCATGAAGGTGCTGCACTTCACGCTCTACTTCAACGAGTGCGGCCGCCTTGGCTTTGTCGCACCGGAAAACAGCATCATCTACACGGGGACGCACGACAACAACACGACGGTCGGTTGGTTCACGAAGGACATTGACGACACGCTTCGCGCTGCCGTTGCGGGGCTCATCCACGCCGACGCGACGAAGCCGAAGGATGTAGCGGAAAAGCTCATCGAGTTCGCCTATGCCTCCGATGCGCGCATGGCAATCGTCCCAATGCAGGATTTCCTCGCACTCGACGAGCGCTCGCGCATGAATGCGCCGGGCACGGTCGGGCTGAACTGGAAATGGTGCTTGAAGCCGGATTATAGGACGCTTCTTGACGCAGGGAAGATAAGGGAACTCTGCGCGCGATATGGACGCTGAGCGGTAGAATCATTCATTTTGGGAAGAGGCTTTGTATAAATTAAAGTCTCTTTCCTTTTCTTTTTAGAAATATGTGATATGATATACGACATGCGATAATTGCATGGAAGGGAAGGGCGCATAGCATGGATATGCCGGCAAGCTGGGCTGAGGCGATTGAAGGCGTCGACTGGGCGCAGTTCACGCAGAAAGTGGCGGACTATGGATCGGTACTTGCGGTTCTGCGTTCCACATGGTCGAAGGAAACGCTGGGGGAAATTAACGAAGGAAGACTCTTTGTGCCAGATGATGTGCTAAATGACGCAATCAAGCAGCGCATTCCACCAGATTCCAATGTCACAGCGCTGACCTTGCACGGGCAGAAGAATGGGCGGCTCTTGGTGCAGGCAGAGACGCGCTCATTTGGTGCGATTGAGCTTCAGGGGGAGATCAAGGAGTTTGTCCATCAAGGCGATGCCTCCTACATGGTCTACCGCGTGCGGGAGAAAAATCTTCCAAATCACGGTCTGATGTCGTGGGTGTTCTCGCGCATCTCGCTTTCTATGGCGGAGCGCATGGTGGGCAAGGTGGATTTTCCGGACAGCCTGCCCACCACAATCAAGGGCAATACGATACGCGTGGACTGCAGTACGGCGCTTGCCGAGTCGCAGCTGGCAAAAACGGAGTTTCAGGGGCATCGCCTGCTCGATATGGTGGAAATCGAAGGAGCGACGCCGAAGGAAGGCGGAATCGAATTTGACACGAAGCTGAACGTGCCCGATGACGTCAGGGACGCACTGAAGGCATTGTTGAAGGATAAGATGGAAGAACAAGAAGGGGAGAAGAAAATTTGAAGAAACGAGTTCTCGCACTTATCGCCGTGCTTTGCGTGCTCACTGCGGCGCTGCCGCTCGCGGAAGCGAAGCATCACGATGAGAAGAAGGCGCCAAAGATTGTCTACATACCGCATGACAATCGTCCGATTTCGGACAAGCAGACGGCAGAGGTCGTCCAGCAGCTCGGCTACGAGGTCGTCGTCCCGCCGAAGGAGCTGCTGGGAAGCCGCGAGGATCTGGGCCATCCGGCGGAGCTTTGGACGTGGCTGGAGCAGAATGCGGCAGGTGCGGATGCGGCGGTCATCTCGTCTGACTCGATGCTCTACGGAAGTCTCGTCGGCTCGCGCAAGCACGAGTATACGAAGGAAGAGGTCACGCAGCGGGCGAGCGAATTTCAGGCATTCCGCAAGCTTCATCCGAAGCTCCCGCTCTACGTCTTTGGCTCGATCATGCGCACGCCGCGCACGGGCGAGGCATCGGGACATGAGGAACCTGCCTACTACCGCAACTACGGATCGGATATTTTCCGCTATACCGTGCTGAAGGATAAGGAAGAGGTCGAGGGACTTACCTCGCGCGAGAAGAAGGAAAAGGCATTCCTCACGCGCCTCATCCCGCAGAAGTCGCTTTCCGACTGGATGGGCAGGCGGGAGAAGAATTTTGCGGCGAGCGAGAAGCTGATCGCGCTCACGCGAAAGGGTGTATTCAATTACTTCGTGCTCGGGCGCGACGATAATGCGCCGTACTCGCAGACGCATCTCGAAAGCCGCCATTTGCAGGCGGAGGGCGAGGATCTCGGCAAGACGAAATTTCAGGCAATGGCGGGCATCGACGAGATCGGCATGCTGATGCTCGCCCGCGCCGTCAACGACAGGACGCGCGAGATCCCGTTCGTCTACGCGCGCTACAACTGGGGCAGGGGCGACGCAACCGTTCCCTCGTATTCCGATGAAAAAATCGGCGATTCCATTGCCTCCGCCGTCGCGGCGATGGGCGGCATGATGGTCTCTTCGCCGGACAAGGCGGATTTCGTCCTCGCTGTCAACACGAACCCGAATGGCAAGACGTACGAGGCGAATGACCGCGCGAACGACGGCACGCCGCGCGAGGGGACGAAGTACTTCGCCGACATTGTTTCGGAATATGTGGGGAAGGGCTATCCGGTCGGCATCGCCGACGTCGCCTACGCGAATGGCGCGGACAATGCGCTGATGGAGGAGCTGAAAGAGCGCGGCCTGCTCTTTAAGCTCCGTGCTTATGCCGGCTGGAACACCGCGACGAACAGCACGGGCTTCGTCCTTGGGACGGGCGCGCTCGTCAAGCACATGACGAACGACAGCGTCGATACGCTGCTTCTGACGCGCTACCTCGATGACTGGGCGTATCAGGCGAACGTCCGCAATACGGTCGCACGCCAGCTCACTTGGCTGCGCGGCGACGGGGTCTACGGGAGTCTCGATACGAAGCTCGATTCCGTATCGGCGCGCACGACGCGCCTCTTGCAGCGATTCGTCGAGGAAAATCTGCCCCCGCTCTCCTCGTTGGAGGAAATTGAAGTCACGTTCCCGTGGAATCGCATGTTTGAATCGGACATTCTCCACGAACAGCATAGAGAGAGCGGCTATTTCAAGCGGCAGGCTGCCGCAAAGGAGTAAGCCTATGGCTGCTGCATGATTGGTGCTATTGCTTGACTTATGCGATATAGCTATGATATGCTATGAAAAATTGAATCGGAAAAGGGAGCACTGAATGAATCAGTGTTTCCACAAGGCGGAGTCTGTTCACAAACGGGCTTCGTCTATTTTTTCGACAAGGATGCAGCTCAATACAAAGGAGGCTTTTGATTTTCATGGAAGTGTTGGCAGGTGTTCTCTTCGTCCTCATGTATGCGTTGATTGTTTCGGAGAAGATTCATCGCACGGTTGCCGCGATGGTCGGCGCAATCCTCATGATTCTCGTCGGAATCCTCGATCAGGAAACGGCGCTCCATCATATCGACTTCAATACGCTGGGGCTTTTGATCGGTATGATGATCCTCGTGAGCGTGACAAGCCAGACGGGGCTTTTCGACTACGTCGCCATCAAGGCGGCGAAGCTCGCGAAGGCTGAGCCGCGCAGGCTTCTCCTGTACCTCGGCCTTTTGACAGCGCTTTTTTCCGCATTTCTCGACAATGTCACAACCGTCCTTTTGATGGTGCCCGTGACGTTTGCGATTACGATCAAGCTGGAGCTGAAGGTCGTCCCGTTCCTCTTGACGCAGATTATCGCCTCGAATATCGGCGGCACGGCGACGCTTATCGGCGACCCGCCGAATATCATGATCGGTAGCGCCGTGCCGGAGCTTACGTTCATGGCGTTCATCGAAAATCTTGCGCCGATTGCGATCCTTGACCTCCTTGCCGTCCTTTTCGTCATGGACGTACTCTACCGCAAGCATCTGACGACGCGGCCGGAGCTCCAGGCAGAGATCATGAAGATGGACGAGCGGAAGTTCATCAAGGATCCTGCGCTCCTTCGGCGCGCGCTCTTCGTGCTGACACTCACGCTCTTGGGATTTTTCACACATTCGATTACGCACATCGAGTCCTCGCTCGTCGCGCTTTCGGGCGGCTTTCTGATGCTGCTTTTCGCGGGCGGCAGCCACCATGTCGAGGAGGCGCTGCACAAGGTCGAGTGGCCGACAATCTTCTTTTTCATCGGTCTCTTTATTGCCGTCGGCGGGCTCATTGAGACGGGGCTTATCGGCGAGCTCGCGCGGCGCGCCGTCGCGCTCACGGAGGGCGACACGGTGCTGACCTCGATGCTCGTGCTCTGGCTATCCGCCATCGTTTCCTCTGTGCTTGACAATATCCCGTTCGTCGCGACGATGATTCCCCTGATACAGGATATGGGCGCGATGGGCGTCGCGAATCTTGAGCCAGTCTGGTGGAGCCTGTCGCTCGGGGCATGTCTCGGCGGAAATGGAACGCTCGTCGGCGCGAGTGCAAATCTCATTGTCGCGGCAATGGCGGCGGAGCGCGGCGTGAAGATTACATTCATGAGCTACTTGAAGGTCGGTTTTTCGATCATGCTCCTGACGATCCTGCTCTCCACGGTCTACGTTTACGTCCACTATCTGATTTGACGGACAATATGGAAGAAAGCCTTTCGCGTGAGGGCTTTCTTTTTCCGTTTGCAGGAAAAAGAAAAAAAGGAAAGAAGTTAAGAGGAGTAAAAGCATATACATCATAGGAGGGATTTCCTTGGCAAAATTCAGTCGGTGGGGAAACGGCATGGTCGTCGTATTCGTTTTTGTCGGCGCTGTCGTCGGCGGACTCGTCGGTGAGGCGATGCGCCACTTTCCTGTTTTTTTTGATATGCTGCCCTACCTTGCGGCGACAACGCCCGTATTTTCGATAAGCCCGACGGAGATCGATCTCTTTGCGTTCAAGTTCACGCTGGGACTTTCCTTTACGCCCAATCTGATGAGTATGCTCGGCATCGTGCTGGCGCTCGTCCTCTTCCGTCGTTACTAAGGCAGTCTTTTAGGCAGGTGATGGTCATGGCGGTCATGTTGCGCGATATGCCGACGGGGGAGCTTCCACGCGAAAAGCTGATTGCGCACGGCGCGGCAGCGCTCAGCAACGCGGAGCTTCTCGCGATTCTCCTGCGCACGGGGACGCGTGCGTGCTCGGTGCTCGAACTTGCCAATGAGGTGCTTGCCCACATACGGGAGCAGGGACTCGCGGCGCTTTCCTACATGTCCCCCGTCGAGCTTACGGACATTCGGGGACTCGGCGAGGCGAAGGCGGCGACGGTGCTCGCGGCGGTCGAGCTCGGCAAGCGCCTTGGCGCAAAGAGCGTGAGCCAAAGCGTCGTGCGCGGCCCAGAGGATGCGGCACGCTACGCGATGCCGCGCCTCCTCCATGAGCAAAAGGAGCATTTCGCCGTCCTCCTGCTCGACGCGAAAAACCACATCCTCGGCATGAAGGTCATCTCGATCGGCAGCCTGACGGCTTCAGTCGTCCATCCGCGTGAGGTATTCCAAGAGGCACTTCGTTTTTCGGCGGCCTCGTTGATTCTCGTGCACAATCATCCGAGCGGCGACCCGACGCCGTCGCGCGAGGATATAGCGACGACGGAGCGACTCGTAAAGGCGGGCAAGGTCATGGGCATCCCCGTCCTCGATCATATCGTGCTCGGCGGCCACGCTTTCCTGAGCATGAAGGAGCGCGGCATGATGAAGGGGTGAAGGGACGAAGTACCGATTTTAGTATTTTTTTCATTACAAACCTTGTGAAGTATGCTACAATAGGTTGTGCTATCATTTTGGCATCGAATGGAAGGGAGCTTACTTAAATTATGTGGAGTCTTTTTGGTGGTTTATCGCACGATATGGGCATTGACCTCGGTACGGCAAACACGCTCGTCCATGTGAAGGGCAGAGGCATCGTCCTGCGTGAGCCATCGGTTGTGGCAATTAAGAGCGATACGGGCGACGTCCTTGCAGTTGGCGAGGAGGCCAAGCAGATGATCGGCCGCACGCCTGGCAATATCATCGCCATCCGTCCGATGAAGGACGGCGTCATCGCCGACTTCGATGTGACGCAGGCGATGCTGAAATACTTCATCCGCAAGGCGATGGGCACGAAGTCGTTCGTCCGCCCGCGCGTCGTCGTCGGCGTGCCGTCGGGCGTCACGGAGGTCGAGAAGCGCGCCGTCATCGATGCGGCGCAGCAGGCGGGCGCGCGCGAGGCGTATCTCATCGAAGAGCCGATGGCGGCGGCGATCGGCGCGGGGCTTCCCGTCGAGGAGGCGACGGGAAGCATGGTCGTCGACATCGGCGGCGGCACGACGGAGATCGCCGTCATCTCGCTCGGCGGCATCGTGACGAGCCGCTCCATCCGCATCGGCGGCGACGAGATGGATTCCGCCATCGTGCAGTACATCAAGCGCATGTATAATCTCATGATCGGCGAGCGTACGGCAGAGGAGATCAAGATCACGATCGGCACGGCTATCGTGACGCCGGAGACGAACAAGTCGATGGATATTCGCGGGCGTGACCTCGTCAGCGGCCTGCCGAAGACGCTGACGATCGAGGCAAAGGAGATCCGCGACGCGCTCAGCGAGCCCGTCCGCAAAATCATCGACGCGGTCAAGAACACGCTCGAGAAGACGCCGCCGGAGCTTGCGGCCGACGTCATGGATCACGGCATCATGATGACGGGCGGCGGCGCGCTCCTGACGAATCTCGACCGAATGCTCGCCAATGAGACGGGGATGCCCGTGCTCGTGTCGGAGGATGCGCTCTCCTGCGTCGGCGAGGGGACGGGGCGCTCGCTCGAGAATATCGAACTCTTGAAGCGCGTCGTCATGACATCGAAGAAGCTGAGACAATGAGCCGATACGGAAGAGAAAAAAACGCTAAGCGAAAGACCTGGGCGATCCTTTTCGTGATCGTCAGTCTCTTCTGCATCGTATTCTTTGCGGCGCGAGGCAGGTTTCAGGCGCCTGTCATGGGAAGGGTCGTTTCCTTCGTGCTCGCCCCGCTTCAGGGACCGATCTCGTGGGTCGGCAGCCAGATCAATTACATCTTCGAGAATGTCTGGGATATTGCCACCGTGCATCAGCAGAACAAGATGCTCCGCAGCGAGGTCGAGCAGCTGCGTGTGCAGAATGTCGAGGCGAATGAGTTCGCTTCGGAAAATCAGCGCCTTCGCGCCCTGCTCGGCTACAAGCAGCAGGCACGCCAGTTTGACCTCGTCGCAGCGCGCGTCATCGCGCGCGAGTCGGCGACGTGGTCGAGCATGATCGTCATCAACCGCGGGACGAACGACGGCATCGCCGTCGATATGGCCGTCGTGACGGAAAAGGGGCTTGTCGGCCGCGTGGCGGAGGCGGGTCCCGTGACTTCAAAGGTGCAGCTCATCCTCGATCCGCGCTCGTCGGTCGGTACGCTCGTGCAGCGCGCCCAGTCGCGCGTGACGGGCATCGTCGAGGGCGATATGAGCAATCCGACGATGCCGCACATGGTCAATATCCCAAAGATGGCCGATGTCGTGGAGGACGACGTCATCGTGACGTCGGGCTTCGGCGGCGTCTACCCGAAGGGGATTGTCGTCGGGATCGTCTCGGCGATCCGAAACGATCCGGGCGGGCTCTTGAAGATTGCAATCTTGGAGCCAGCCGTCGACTTCCAGAAGCTCGAGGACGTCATGGTCATCACGGCGTCGCGCGAGGCACCGCCAGAGCCGCTGAAGCCACCCGCGCAGACGCCGGGGACGGAGACGGATCCCGCCAAGGAAGCAGCAGAGCTTCAGGCGGCGGCAAAGGCCGCTGATGCGGCGACGGCGGCAGCCGAAGCGGGAGGCGTCCAGCCATGACGACACGGAAGTTCGGCCTTTTGGCAGGGGGGGTGCTTGCGCTCTACGCGATCCAGACCTCCCTTCTGCCGCTTCTTGCCTATCGTGGCGTCACGGCAGACCTCATGCTGCTCCTCGTGACGAGTGCGGCGTTTTTGCGAGGCTCGCGCATCGGCGCGTTCATCGGGTTTTGCGTGGGACTTATGGAGGATCTCGCCTCCGGCTCGTTCCTCGGCATGAATGCGTTCACGCGCCTTCTTCTAGGCTATGCGGTCGGAAGCTGCTCCGATCGCGTGTTCAAGGATCAGATTTTTCTTCCCGTCGCCTCGTCGCTCTTCGTCACGGCAGCCAACTATTTTATTTTGGCGGTGCTTATGCTATTATTGGGGTATCGCTTTAATCTTGCGAGCCATGCGCAGTATACCTTGCTGCCCATGCTCGTCTACCAGCTCGTGTTTGCCTATCCCGTCCACCGCATCGTCTGTGCGGCGAACAAGCGGGTCGGTGCAAAGGTCTAAGATTGAGGCACCTTGCGGGGTGCCTTTCGTGTGGTTGTGGGAGTGGGACTGACGTGGGAGAAAATGAAGAATGGGGCGGCAGGCTCAGGGCCTTGGGCGTGATCGTCACGCTCGTCATCGCGGTTCTCATTGGCCGCGCCGCCTATTTGCAGATTTATGAAGGCGATTATTACGCACGCCTTGCCGACGGCAACCGCATCCGGATCATCCCCTCCATGGCGCCGCGCGGGACGTTTTTCGACCGCAACGGGGAGCTTCTGGTGACGAATCGCCCCGGCTTTACGGTGTCGCTCCTGCCGCTCACGGCGCCGATTTCTGATGCAGTCATTTCTCGCGTATCGGATCTCGTCAAGGTTCCCGTCGAGGATATCAAGAAAAAGATTGCGGTGCATATCGGCTTCGACCCAATCCGCATCAAGGTCGACGTGACGCCGGACATCGTCTCGATCATCGAGGAGCAGAAGAGCCTCTACCCCGGCGTCGTCATCGAGGTGCAGCCGATCCGCAACTACATCTACAAGGAACAGGCGGCGCATACCTTCGGCTACGTCAGCGAGATCAACGACATGGAACTCGAGAAGATGAAGGCGGACGGCTACAAGACCGGCGACATCATCGGCAAGTTTGGCCTTGAGAAGGTCTATGATAAGGAGCTTCGCGGCGAGAACGGCGGCGAGCAGGTCGAGGTCGACGTCGGCGGACGCCCCGTCCAGATTCTCGGCAGGAAAGAGCCAATCCCCGGCGACGACCTCGTGCTGACGATTGACAAGAATCTCCAGCTTGCAGCGGAGAAGGCTGTCGACGAACAGCTGGCGCAAATCCATGCCAATGCGGCGGCAGCCGTCGCGCTCGACCCGCAGACGGGCGAAATCCTTGCGCTCGTCAGCCGTCCCGCATTCGATCCGAACCTCTTTGCACACGGTATTTCTTCAAAGGACTGGGCGACGATCAACAACAACCCGTATCATCCGATGGACAACAAGGCGATAACGGGCGAGTATCCACCTGGCTCGACCTTCAAGATCATCACGGGCACGGCGGCGCTAACGGAGGGCGTCGTTTCGCCGACGGAAAAGATCCTCGATACAGGACACCATTGGATTATCCCGAAGGGTAATGCCGAGGGTGAAGCGCTCGGCTGGATTGACTTCACGCAGGCGATGGCGCATTCCGACAACGTCTACTTCTACGAGATGGGCAACCGCCTCGGCATCGACCGCCTGGAAAAATACGCGCGCATGTTCGGCCTTGGCGCGACGACGGGCATCGACCTCCCGTATGAGTCGGACGGTCTCGTCGCGAATCGCCGCTACAAGGAAAAGAATTTTGACGATGGGGAGTGGTATCTCTCCGAGACGTTTGACGCGGCCATCGGGCAGGGCTTCAATCTCGTGACGCCCTTGCAGGCCGCGATGGTCATGGGCGAGATCGCGGCGGACGGCAAGCGCTACAAGCCGCACGTCGTCAAGCGCATCGTCGGGCCGAACGGCAAGACGGTGACGGACGTGAAACCGGAGCTGCTCTCGAAGCTCGAAGTGCCCGATAACGTCATCCAGCTCGTGCAGAACGGCCTGCACGACGTCACGAAGTACGGCACGGCGGCCTCGAGCTTCCGCGGCTTCACGATCGATATTGCCGGAAAGACGGGTACGGCGGAGAATCCGCATGGGCGTGACCACGGCTGGTTTGTCGCCTACGGACCGTTCGGCTCGCCGAATATCGTCGTCGCCGTCGTCGTCGAGCAGGGCGGCTTCGGCTCGCAGTCGGCTGTGCCAATTGGGCGAAAGATCCTCGAGGCGGCCTTCGGCGTGAACCAGCAGAGCGCTGCGCCGCAGAAGAAGTAGGGAAAAACAGGGATTTGTCAGGATTTATGGAGAGAACGCATCCATGAGTGAGATTGTAAAGATCAAAGGCGGCAAGGCGGGGCTTCAGCTCAGCTTTGCGCCGGGCGCGTCGTTTGAGGCGATTCGGAAAGACATCGAGGGAAAGCTTGCCTCAGGATCAGGCTTCTTCCTTCGCGGGACGCTCGTCCTCCTGCCGCAGGGGCGATTGGCGCGCGAGGAGCAGGAAACGCTCCAGAAACTCTTTCATGCGCATGGGCTGATTTGCCGGACGGCGCACAAGCGGGCGCAGGAAGCACCCAAGCAGGAGAAGAAGCGGGAGGAAGGCGCGCCAGCAAAGGGAGAGCCTCACGTGCAGGAGATGACGGTCGTCAACCGAACGCTCCGCGGTGGGCAGGAAATCCGAACGAACAGTTCCGTGCTCGTCGTCGGCAATGTCAACCCCGGCGCGCAGATCATCGCGGGCGGCAGCATCGACGTGCGCGGCACTTGCCGCGGCATGGTCCATGCAGGGGCATTTGGCGATACGCAGGCGATCATCGTCGCCGATCACCTGATGCCGACGCAAATCCGCATCGCGGGTCTTATTGCGCGCTCGCCGGATCAGGCGGAAGAGGCGGAAAAAGCGGAGCGCGCATCCATCAAGGACGGGCACATTGTGATTGAACCAATAGAAAGGTAGGGCATCTGCATGAGCGAAATCTATGTTATCACCTCTGGAAAGGGCGGCGTCGGCAAGACGACGACCACGGCAAATCTCGGCGTCGGACTTGCCATGCGCGGCAAGAAAGTCGTGCTCGTCGACACCGATACGGGCCTTCGCAATCTCGATCTCCTTTTGGGTCTTGAAAACCGCATCATGTACGACCTCGTCGACGTGACGGAGGGACGCGTGCCATACAGCAAGGCGCTCGTGCGCCACAAGAAGCACGAGACGCTCTTCCTGCTTCCGACCTCGCAGGTCAAGGATAAGAGCGCCGTCAATCCCGAGCAGATCGTAAAGCTCTGCGAGGAGCTGGGGAAAGAGTTTGACTACATCCTTATCGACTGCCCGGCTGGCATCGAGCAAGGCTTCCAGACGGCAATCGCCGCCGCCGATGTCGCGATCGTCGTCACGATGCCGGAGATCTCTGCCGTGCGCGATGCCGACAAGATCATCGGCGAGCTTGGGCGTGCCGACAAGGAGAACATCAAGCTCATCGTCAACCGCATCCGCCCACAGATGGTCGAGAGCGGCGATATGCTCGACATGGCGGATATCGACGACATTCTCTCGATTGAATGCATTGGACAAGTCCCCGACGACATCAAGGTCGTCACGAGCACGAACAAGGGCGAGCCGTGCATCACGATGAATGATTCTGTCGCAGGACAGGCGTACCGCAATATCGTTGGGCGCATCTGCGGGGAGACGATTCCCTTCATGGAGTTTCAGAAAGAGGGCTTCCTCGTACGGCTCAAACGGCGCGTTTTCGGTGACTGAGAGGAGGGGCGAATATGCTTGATGCATTGATGAAGATATTTGGAAAAAAGGAAAATTCGGGCAAGATAGCCCGCGACCGCTTGAAGGTCGTGCTCATCCATGATCGCGCGAACGTCTCGCCTGAGGTCATGGACAGCCTGAAGAACGACATTATCCGCGTGATCTCGAACTACATGGAGATCGACCAGCAGGATATGGAGATTTCACTCGCGAACGATGCCGACTCCGTCGCGCTCGTCGCCAATATACCCGTGAGCCGCATGAAACACGACAGAGGCAATCGCTGAGAAGAGATGGTCGAACGATGACGAAACGAATATTGCGCCGCATGGACTTCAAGCTCTTCTTCGCGGCAGCGGGCATCCTCTTGATGAGCATTGTGATCATCGGCAGCGCGACCCATATCAATACGCCGAGCGATGAGCGCTTTTGGTTCGTGCAGCGGCAGGGCATCTTTGCGCTCGTGAATGTTGCCGTAGCCATCTTCTTGATGAATTTCGACTATAAGATGCTGCAAGGGTATGGAAACAAGCTCTACGTGTTCAACCTTATCCTGCTGATTGCCGTCATGGTCGCCGGACACTCGGCGCTCGGCGCGCAGCGCTGGATCATGATCGGTCCGATCAGCATTCAGCCGTCGGAGTTCTCGAAGCTCATCATGATTATCTCGCTTGCGGCAATGCTCGACGACAAGGTCGGGAAGATCAATAATCTGCACGACCTCCTGCCGATTGCGGCCTACGTTGGGCTGCCGTTCCTTCTCGTCATGAAGCAGCCCGATCTCGGCACGTCACTCGTCTTTATGGCGATCTTCTTCGGCATGATCTTCGTCGCGGGCATTCGCCTGAAGCTGCTCGGCGGAATCTTTGCCGTCGGGATTGCCGTAATGCCATTTCTCTGGCACTTTATGAAGGACTACCAGAAAATGCGCATCATGGTCTTTATGGATCCGAACGTCGACCCGCTCGGATCGGGCTATCATATCATTCAGTCGAAAATCGCAATCGGATCGGGCCTGCTCTTCGGCAAGGGGCTTTTCAAGGGTACGCAGAGCCAGCTGAACTTCCTGCCGGAGAACCATACGGACTTTATCTTCGCCGTCGTCGGCGAAGAGCTCGGCTTCGTCGGCTGCGCAATCCTGCTGCTCCTCTATCTCGTTCTCCTGTGGCGCGGCATCCAGATCGCGCGCGACGCGGGCGATACGTTCGGGCGGCTGCTCGCAACGGGCATCACGAGCATGCTCGCATTCCACGTGCTCGTCAACGTCGGCATGACGATGGGCATCATGCCCGTCACGGGCATTCCGCTCCCCTTGATGAGCTATGGCGTCAGCTCGCTGACGACGAATATCATGGCGATTGCGATCTTGATGAATATCCAGCTCAGAAAGCAGAAACTCTTGTTTTAGATGGAGGAATCGAACGAATGGTACACCTCGCGCACGACGTGCTGCAGTCGGTCTTAAAGCCCTCGCGCTATACGGGCGGCGAATGGAACGCCGTCCGCAAGGATTGGGGGAGCGTGGACTGCACCTGGGCGCTTGCGCTCCCAGACGTCTACGAGGTCGGTATGAGCAATCTCGGGCTCGCCATCCTATATGAAATTCTGAACCGCCGCGCTGACGTCGCGGCGGAACGCGTCTATACGCCTTGGACGGATATGGAAGCGGAGATGCGCGCGCGCCATATCCCGCTTTTTTCACTCGAAACGAAGACGGAAATCGCAGCCTTTGACTTCGTCGGCTTCTCGCTCCAGTACGAGATGATCTACTCGAACGTCCTCAATATGCTCGACCTTGCGGGCATCCCGCTCTGGGCGAGGGAACGCGGCGAGGATATGCCGTTTGTCGTCGGCGGCGGGCCGTGCGTCTACAACGTCGAGCCGATTGCGGACTTCTTCGATTTCTTCATCGTCGGCGAGGGCGAGGAAGTCATCAGCGAGGTGTCGGACGCCTTCATCGCATGGAAAAAGGAAGGGCGTGTGGGCGGCAGGCAGGGATTCCTCACGCGCCTTCTGCGGATTGACGGCATTTACGTCCCGTCCTTCTACGAGCCAGCCTATACAGAGGACGGCGACTATGCGGCACTGCGGCCGCTCGTGCCGGAGGCGAGATCCGTCATCATGAAACGCATCGTGCGCGACATGGACGAGACGATCTCCATCGAGCATCCCGTTGTTCCCTACATGGACATCGTGCACAACCGCATCATGCTCGAGCTCTTCCGCGGCTGCTCGCGCGGCTGCCGCTTCTGCCAAGCGGGGATATGCTATCGTCCCGCGCGCGAGCGCACGGAGAACAATCTGCGAAGCATGGCGCGCGGACTCGTCGATTCCTCCGGGCATGACGAGATGAGCTTGACCTCGCTCTCGTCCGCTGACTACTCATGCCTCGGCAGGCTCGTCGACGACCTCATGGAGGACTTCAAGGGCGAGAAGGTCAGTTTCTCCCTGCCGTCGCTTCGAATCGACAGCTTTTCCATCGAGCTTGCCCATAAGATGCAGCAGGTCAGGAAGTCCGGCCTCACGTTTGCCCCCGAGGCGGGCACGCAGCGCCTGCGCGACGTCATCAACAAGGGCGTGACGGAAGAAGACCTCCTGCGCGCCTGCGGGGCGGCGTTCCGCCAGGGGTGGAAGCAGGTCAAGCTCTACTTCATGATGGGGCTTCCGACGGAGACGGACGAGGACATCCGCGGGATTGCGCAGCTTGCGAAACGGGTCGTTGACCTCTACACGGAAATCAAGGGAAAGCGCGGCGTGCGCGTGACGATCTCCGTCGCGTGCTTCGTGCCGAAGCCGTATACGCCGTTCCAGTGGTTCGGGCAGCTTCCGATTGCGGAGTTTGAGCGCCGCCAGCAGCTTTTGAAAGAGGCGATCACGGACCGCGCGATCACGTTCCACTACCATGACGCGCGCCTCTCCGTCATCGAGGGCGTCTTTGCGCGCGGCGACCGCCGCCTTGCGCCCGTCCTCTATCAGGCGTGGAAGGACGGTGCGAAGTTCGATGGCTGGTCGGACCTCTACAAGGACGAGGTCTGGCATGAGGCATTCCGCAAGTGCGGCGTCGACATGGCGTACTACAATGCGCGCACGCGCGAGGAGACGGAGCCGCTCCCGTGGCTCGTCACGTCGCCGGGCGTCACGCAGGAGTTTTTGCTGCGCGAGTGGAAAAAGGCGCAGCGCGGCGCGCTCACGGAAGACTGCCGCAGGGGACGGTGCAGCGTCTGCGGGATATGCTCGAATCTCGGCGCGGACGTCATCGACTACGCGCAGAGCGAGCTTGCGTGCCGCGATACGGAAGCGGCAGCGAAAAGCACGCCAAGGGCAAGGCAGCAGGAGAAGGATGAGCCGCGCAAGGTGTACGCCTACCGTGCGGAAATCACGAAGGGCGAGGCGCTTCGTTACGTCTCGCACCTCGACTACGCGAATCTCTTCCTGCGCGCCTTTACCCGCGCAAAGCTTCCGATGGCGTATTCGGAGGGCTTCAATCCGCACATGAAGGTCGCGTTTGCCTCGGCGCTCTCGCTTGGCGTCACGAGCCGGGCGGAGTACATGGATTTCGAGCTTCTGCGCCCACTCTGCCAGCCCGAGGTGTTTGACCGCCTGCGCGCCCAGCTGCCGCCCGGGGCAGAGCTTCGCGCCCTGCGCCCGATTGTGGGCAAGCACAAGGCGCTTATGGCCGAGACGGACGAGGGAACGTATGAGGTCCGCGTGGCGTTTGCAGGAGAGGCTGCAGCGGCAGAGCGCGCCGTAGCTGCCTACAACGAGGCGAAGAGCGCCGTATGGCATCGCGTCACGCCGAAGAAAAAGCGCGCGATTGAGACGACGGAGTACCTCTTGCGCCCCGTGGAAGGGCGCATCGAGGGCGATGCGCTCGTCCTTTCGATGGACATCTCCATCACGCCCGCGGGCAGCGTCAAGCCGATTGAGATCCTAAGTGTCATGGTGGAATCATTCGGCCTTGCAGCCGACCCCGCGCAAGCGAAAATCGAGCGCACGGGGCTTTTCGGCAAGGGAAAGAAGCTCATTGATCTCGTATAATTTTTAGGAAAGTGCTGATTCAATGAAGTTGCCCAGATTTGCATAGATGCGCTGTTCCTATCTAGGAGACAAACCACAGGCGTAGTGGTGCTACGCCGCGGATTTGTCGACGACGAGAGGACAGTGCAGATGTGCGAAGATGGGCGCCTGAATTAATCAGTGCTTCCTTAGAAAGGAGCGTCCCGCTTGAAGTCTATTCTCGTAAGCGTCGACCCGGAGGAAACGCGCGTCGCCATGTTGGAGGACGGCGAGCTTCAGACCGTCGAGATGGAGCGCTCCTCCCATGCGCACCTCGTCGGCAATATCTACAAGGGGCGCGTGCAGAACGTTCTGCCCGGGATGCAGGCGGCATTCGTCGACATTGGCGCAGAGAAGAATGCGTTTCTCTACATCGGCGACGGCAAGACGCACGACCCGATTAAGGCGAGCGATCAGTCCGTCCACATCCACGTCGGGCAGAGTCTTCCCGTGCAGATCACGAAGGACGCCTACGGAACGAAAGGGCCGCGTGCGACGATGCATATCACGCTTCCTGGGCGCACCGTCGTTCTCATGCCGACGGCGGCGTATATCGCGCTATCGCATCGCATCGAGGAAGAAGGGGAACGCGCGCGCCTTCACGCGATAGCGGAGCGTGTCTGCCCGGAGGGAATGGGGCTTCTCGTTCGCACGGCCGCTGTTGGTGGTGAGGAGGCGGCGATTGAGGAGGACGTCCGCCAGCTCGTGCACCTCTGGCAGGCGATTCTCGCGCGCTACGAGCTTCCGGGCAGGGGCTCATCGCTGCTCTATCGCGACGCCGATCTCCTCATCCGCATCGTGCGCGACAGCTTTGGCGAGGAGACGGATAGCCTCATCGTCGACGACCGCGAGGCGTTCGCGCGCGTTGCTGAGCTCGTACGCGCCTTCTCGCCCGCGCTCCTGCCGCGCATGAGGCTGCACGGCGCGCGGACGCCGCTCTTCAAGGCGTACGGCGTCGAGGCGGAAATCGAAAAGCTCGGCGCGCGCGAGGTGGAGCTGAAAAACGGCGGCTTCCTCGTCATCGACAAGACGGAGGCGCTGACGGTCATCGACGTCAATACCGGGAAATACGTCGGGCGCACGAACCTCGCAGAGACGGTTTACCGCACGAATCTCGAGGCGGCGGAGGAAATCATCAAGCAGATTCGCCTGCGCGACATCGGCGGCATCATCGTCATCGACTTCATCGACATGGAGAAGGACGAGCAGAAAGAGAGCCTTCTCGCCCACCTGCGCGAGCTCGCCGCGCGCGACCGTACGAAGACGAACGTCGTCGACATCACGGGGCTGGGACTCGTCGAAATCACGCGCAAGAAGTCGCGCCAGAACTTCGACAGCATCGTTTACAGCGCGTGTCCCGTTTGTCATGGGCTGGGTCGCGTCGAGTCGCCCGAGACGGTCGCCATCCGCATCAGCCGCGCGATTCGCCGCATGGAGCGCACCTCGCACGCGAACGAGGGCTACGCGATCGAAGTGCATGAGAGTGTCGCCGACGAGCTGCGCTCGAACCAGCTCATGATGAACCTCGCCGCGCAGTACGGCACGGATATCAAGGTCACGGCAAAGCCGGGAATGCACCCCGAAAATTACGCTGTTTCGCAGCAGTTCTCCTGATTTATTCTATGATATACTCTTTCTGTGCGAGTGTTCGGACCGCATTGGAAAGCAGTGTCGTTCCTGCAACGATATCATCCAGCTTTGCATATTCCTCAGGATTATGGCTGATCCCGTCCTTGCAAGGAATGAAGATCATACCCGTCGGTGCGTAGTCTGCCCAATGCATGCTGTCGTGTCCTGCTCCGCTTGGCATCTGCCGGGCGGAGTAGTTTTCTTTTTGGGCCAGCATGGTCAAAAGCGAGACCACTTTCTGATTCATGACGGCGGGAGCCTCTTGACTGATCGTCTCAAGTGAAAACGTGAGATGACGCCGCCCGGCAATTTCCTTTATCGCGCGATGAATGCGTGCTTCCACGGAAGCTCTTGCTTTCACGTCGATGCTTCGAATATCGAGACCCAGACGGACCTTTCCGGGAATGACATTCATGACGCATGGCGTGACCTCGGCAATTCCCACCGTTGCGACAACAGGCGGCATCTCCTGCTTGCATGCGGACTGCTCAACGGCAAGAATGATTTCTGCCGCGGCGCATAGGGCGTCGTGGCGCAAATTCATGGGCGTGGCGCCGCTGTGATCCGCGCTGCCCTGCACCTCGCAGATAAGCCGCGAAGGAGCGGCGATTCCCGTCACGATGCCGATTTGCTTCTGTTCGTGTTCAAGTACTTTTCCTTGTTCGATGTGAAGTTCAAGGAAGGCTTTTACCTTTTTCGTATAGCGAGCTGTTTCGATACGGTCAGGCGCCAGGCCACGCCGCTTGAGAATGGAAAACAGGGTGTTTCCGTCGTGGTCTTTCAGACGAAGGAGATCGTCCGGAGAGAGCTCTCCCCGCATGGCGCGGCTGCCGAGCGTGGCGGCAGAAAAGCGACTGGATTCCTCGCACATGAAGAGCACGGCCTCAAGCGGATGATCGGGAATGAAATCGTCTTCTTGCATACTGCGAATGGTCTCAATCGCGCCGAGTATGCCGATGATACCGTCGTAGTTTCCTCCTTCCGGCACACTGTCTGCGTGCGAACCGAACAGGATGGGGGGAAGGTTTTCATCACGCCCTGCCAGATGCCCGATGACGTTGCCGAAGGCGTCGCTTCTTATCGTCAGTCCCGCTTCTTTCATCAAAGAGATGATATAGGCGCGTCCCCTCCAGTCGCTCTCGCTGAAGGCAAGTCGATTGATGCCGGCGCCAGGAGTCGAGATGGTGCGCAGCGTATCGAGTTGAGTTTTTAATCGTTGAATCGAAATCATAGGATGTTCCTTCCTGAACAATATGAATTAATTTTTCAATTGTACGCACGAGCCGTATACATTGCAAGTCACTTGACAAGCAACGTATTAGGAAATTATACTAGATGCGTATTTTATCATATACAAGGATTATAGAGGTTATCTGGGAAGGGGTCAAGAGATGGAATCACTTATGTTTGGGGCAGGCATCCTCGTCGTATGCGGCGTTATCGCGGCGCTGATCAAGGGATATGACGCGCGCCTCGTTTTGATTGGTTCAGGAATTTTGATGGCATGCATCGGAGGCATGCCGATGGAGGCGCTCAACGCCTTTGCGAAAAGCATGACGAACAGCGGGCTCATTCAGGCAGTCTGCTCGGTCATGGGTTTTGCGATGGCAGTTCGTTTCACGGGCTGTGACAAACATCTGATCAATGCGATGGCGTCCGTCATCTCACGCGTTCGCTTCTTCTTGATTCCGGGCGTTGTCATTGGGACGTATCTCGTGAATATCGCACTTCCGAGTGCGGCAGGAACGGCGGCCGCGGCAGGCGCAATATTCATTCCGCTCCTCATGGCGGCGGGTGTCGGTCCGGCGATGGCCGCCGCCGCTGTGAAATGCGGAACGTATGGCAGCATGCTGAATCCGGGGCTTGCACATAATCCGTTTGTCGCAAAGATCGCCGGCGTCGACGTAATGGATGTCATTGGCTTTCATTACAAGGCGAACCTTGTCTCTCTGCTCGTGGCGACAATCTGCATTACGGTACTGGCTCACTTTTTGAAAGAGGATAAGGGGCACATTCCGGAAAACCTTCAAATCGATGCGAGCTTCAAGGTGAATTTCCTCTATGCGCTGATGCCGGTTTTACCCATTGTCATCCTGCTTCTCGGCTCGACGAATCTAGTTCCGTTTCTCAAAATGGGCGTTCCGCAGGCCATGATTATCGGCGCAATCCTGACGCTCATCGTGACGCGTACGAAGCCAAAGGAAATCAGCGATGCGTTTTTTGATGGAATGGGACAGGCGTACGGCAGGATTATCGGCATTATCATCTCGGCGGGCGTATTCGTTGCGGGGCTTACGACGATTGGCCTCGTCAAGCTGTTCATTGATGCGATGCTCAACAATCCTGCCATTGTGAAGCTGTGCGCCGCTTTTGGACCGTTCTTTCTTGGACTCCTGACGGGATCAGGCGACGCCGCAACATTTGCATTTAACGAAGCGATTACGCCGTATGCGCAGCAGTTCGGGATGACGGAGGTGCAGATGGGCAGCATGGCAACGCTGGGCGGTACATTGGGGCGCACCATGTCGCCGATTGCAGGCGCGACGATTATTTGCGCAGGTATTGCAGGCATCAACCCGATGGAGATCACGAAACGCAATGCGCTTCCCATGCTGGCCGCCTTGATCGTTGGCATGTTCGTTCTCTTGTTCTAATGGGCGGGGACTGTCATTGGCAGATCCATATAAGGGTGTATGAATTTTACAGGAGGATACGATGGACTGGGAAAAGAAGCTTTTGGCTGTCGCAGACGGCTTGCAGGACAAAATGGCAGCTTGCCGACGGGATCTGCACCGTCATCCCGAAACGGGATGGACGGAATTCCGCACGGCATCAAAGGTGGCAGATACGCTTGCTGCGCTCGGCTATGAAGTGAAAATCGGAGCAGAGGTGATCGACAAAGGCAGCATGATGGGCGTTCCTGCGGCAGAGCGACTGCAAAAGGCACAGCAGCGCGCGATTGCAGAAGGGGCGAATCCGAAATGGGTATCGCAAATGGAAGGCGGGCGAACGGGCGTTGTTGGAATCATGCATTTTCGTAATGGCGGCCCTGTTGCAGGTATTCGCTTTGACATGGATTGCAACGATGTTTCGGAAACAGCAGAACCTGCGCATAAAGCAAATCGGGAAGGATTTGCCTCTTGTCATGAAAATGCCATGCACGCCTGCGGACACGACGGGCATACGACAGTGGGGCTGGCACTGGCAAAAGTCCTGGTACGGTTCAAAGAGCGATTGAAAGGGACAATAAAACTTTGCTTTCAGCCTGCGGAGGAAGGCGTGCGCGGGGCAAATGCCATGGTAGCGAGCGGCATCGTCGATGATGTGGATTACATGTTGGGCGCGCATTTTGGATTCAAGATGAAAAAGACGGGTGGCATTGCCTGCAATGTCACGGACTTTTTGGCAACGAGCAAGTATGACGTCCGTTTTTCTGGAAATCCTGCCCATGCAGGCGCAGCACCAGAGCAAGGAAAGAATGCACTCCTTGCGGCTGCCTGTGCGGCACTGAACCTCCATGCTATCGCGCGCCATTCGGCGGGCGCTTCGCGCATTAACGTCGGGCGGATTGAAGCGGGAAGCGGGCGCAATGTCATTGGGGATAAGGCACTTCTCTGTCTTGAGACGCGTGGCGCATCAAGTGCGATCAACGCCTATATGGAACGGGAGTCTGAACGGATTGTCAAGGCTGCCGGCATGATGTACGATGTTGACGTTGCAATTCAGAAAGTCGGCGGGGCGGCAGGCGGCAGCAATTCGCCAGAATTGGCCTCGCGCTTGGAGCATATAGCGCATGACTTAGGCATCTTCAATGAAGTTGTGGGAGAATGTCCCTTCGGCGCAAGTGAGGATTTCTCTTATTTCATGGAGCGTGTACAGGCGCATGGCGGGCAGGCCGCCTATATGATGATTGGTGCGGATCTTGCGGCAGGACATCACGATTCCCATTTTGATTTCGATGAGAGGGCATTGGGGTATGCGTTAAAGATGTTGAGCGCATCCGCCTGCAGATTGCTTCAGTAGAATAGAAAAAAAGCTTTCCCTGCATTCTCTAAAGAGAATTACAGAGGAAAGCCTTTTTCTGTGTATGATATTTTTATGCCTTGACGGATTTCTTTTCTTCTCGATCCATGACGACAGTGACTGCCGCGTCGCCCGTGATGTTGAGGCAGGTGCGGAACATATCGAGGATGCGGTCGATGCCGGCGACGAGCGCGAGGCCTTCGATGGGAAGGCCGACGGACTGCAGGACCATTGCGAGCATGATGAGGCCCGCGCCCGGGACGCCTGCCGTGCCGATGGAGGCGAGCGTGCCTGTCAGGACGATCATCATCATCTGGCCTGCCGTGAGGTCGACGCCGAAGACGTTGGCGATGAAGAGCGAGCAGACGCCCATGTAGAGCGCCGTGCCGTCCATGTTGATCGTCGCACCGAGCGGCAGGACGAAGGAGGCAACCTCACGCGACGCGCCGAGCTTCTCCTCGCAGTTCTTCATGTTGATTGGGAGCGTCGCCGCGCTCGAGCACGTCGTGAATGCGATGAGCATCGCCTCGCTCATGCCGCGGAAAAACGTGATGGGCGAAAGCCCGCCCCAAACGCGAGCGAGCATGGAGTAGACGGCGACGGCGTGAATCACGCTGCCGATTGCGACGCAGCCGATGACGGAGAGGAGCGGCAGGAGCACCGCAGGCCCGTTCTTTGCGACGACGGGCAAAAGGAGCGCAAAGACGCCAATCGGTGCGAACTCCATGACCATGCCGATGATCTTGTAGCAGACCTCGGCAGCGGCATCAAAGAACTTGATGAGGACGCCGGCACGCTCGCCGCCGACCTTCAGGATGCCGACGCCGACGAAGAGCGCGAAAATGATGATCGGCAGGATGTCCGCCTTTGCCATCGCGTTCACGGGGCTCGTCGGGATCATGGCGACGAGCACCTGCATGATGGAGGGCGCCTCCTTGACAGAGACCGTCGCGTCACCGGGGACCGTCAGCCCGATGCCGGGATGGAAGATGGCCGCGACGCCGAAGCCGATGACGATGGCGATGGCCGTCGTCACAAGGTAGAGCGCGAGCGTCTTCACGCCGATGCGCCCGAGCTTGTCGATGTCGCCGAGGCTCGTCATGCCGACGACGAGCGAGGTGAAGACGATTGGCACGATGACCATCTTGATGAGGTTGATGAACATGGTGCCGATCGGCGCAATCCACCAGTTGATGAAGGGAAGCGCCTCTTCGCCCGCAATCAGCCCGACCACGACGGACAGGACGAGGGCAATGAAGATTTTGACCGATAGGTTCATGGAACAAGTCACTCCTTTTATAACATGATACAAAATTCATCATACCATAGAAATGGTTCATCCGACTAGGGGGCTTGCCATTGTATACCGTATTCATGCATTTTTGTTTTTCTGCTTGAATCCCTTGCTACTTGTTTCCATTTTATGGTATGCTTTAGAAAGATATTTTCTGAGAGAAGGATAGCGTATGGCAATCAAACAAAGGGCGCAGGGAACCGTGCTTGCGGCGATGGTCTGTGCGGCGCTTTCTGGCGGAACGGCATTTGCCGCGACGCCGGGCGGCATCCACGACCAGCAGCTTCTGGCGGCAGAGACGGCATCGGCGGCAAGGCCCGCGCCGCCTCTTCGTTGGGACAGCGCCCTCCCGGCAAGGAAAGAGCCGGCCGTCGGCGCTGCCGTGCAAAAGCCGCCAGCGGCAGGCATTGCCGCTGCCAAGCCGCAGCCCGTCATCATTACGGCTGAGGATGTCCGGGCGCAGCGGAAGCTTGAAAAGGCCGCTGAGGCGAAGGCAAGGCGCGAGGCGCGCCCTATGGTGCAGAATGATGCAAAGGCGCATACGGCAGAAACGCCGAAGGCGCCGGCTGCCGTCAAAGCATCGCCAGAGGAGGCACATGCTTCACCAGCTTCAAGCGTGCAGGACGTCCCTCCAAAAGCGTCACAGGAAACGATCCGTTCCGTGCCAAAGGATGCGCGCATCTCAGCGCCGGGAACGAAGCCGCTCTATGTGCCGCTTGCGCGAGCGGAGGCAGAGCCGGCAGAACCTGCAGCACCAAGTCCGGCGCGCCCTGCTGTGACACCAGAGCCGCAGGGCATGCAGCCCGATTCGGCGCACGCCGGCACGTCGTCCGCGCGGCCTGCCGTGCCGCCCGCGCCGCCGGATTCGCGGCCGATGCCGCCAAAGCCGGCGACAGCGCCGCGATCACTGCCCGTAACGCCGGGAACGAAGTACGCATTGCAGCCCAATCAGGCGGATCTTCCTGCCGCGCCGCCGGCGCGCGTGCGTCCCGCAGCGCCGAAGCGCCCCGTTCCGCCGGCGCTTTCTCATGCAGGCCGTATGCCGGCCACGCCACAGGCGGGACGGCAAGAGCGTCCCGAAGTGTTCCGCAATATTTCGGAGCGCGCCTATCGCCATATACAGGCAGGCATGTTCGCCATGCAGCACCAACTGCGCGAAGAAGATCTCGAGCCTGCGACGTACCGTCTGATCGAGCTCTTGAACGAAAATGACAAGCTCTCCCGCCTCGACAAGATCGAGTATGTCATCGGCATCTGCTATGCGATCAACCACAGCGATTTGTCGGAATGGCAGAAGCAGACCTTGATTGGCTTGGTCGCGAGGTATTTTTCGACAAAGCGATAAAATAGACGAAACGAGAAAATGCGTCCATTGGGACGCATTTTTGCTCATGGCGCGTTTCCAGACAGGAAAAGCATAAACGCATGTATAATATAGATAATGCATCATGCGGATACGAATAAAAAATGATGGATTTATAGGAAGTGCTGATTAAATGAAGTTGCTCAGATTCACACAGATGCGCTGTATCTATCTAGGAGACAAACCACAGGCGTAGTGGTGCTACGCCGCGGATTGAAGGGCGACGAGAGGACAGTGCAGATGTGTGAAGATAAGCAGACGCTTAGCACTTTAGTGCTTAGCGGTCGCTTATGCAGGGCTGGGCGGCTGAATGAATCAGTGCTTCCTATAGTTTATAGAGGAGAGAAAAACCATGCAGAAGATACGAAAAGCCGTCATTCCCGCCGCCGGCTATGGCACGCGTTTTCTTCCTGCGACGAAGGCGACGCCGAAAGAGATGCTTCCGATCGTCGACAAGCCGACGATTCAGTACATCGTCGAGGAGGCGCTTGCAAGCGGGATTGAGGAGATCCTCATCGTCAGCGGGCATGGCAAACGGGCGATCGAGGATCACTTTGACTCCGTCCCCGCGCTCGAAGCGGAGCTCAAAAAGAAGGGGAAGCTCGACCTCCTCGCCATGGTGCAGGAGACGGCGGACATCAACATCCACTACATCCGCCAGCGCTATATGCGCGGGCTCGGCGATGCGATTCTCTGCGCGAAGTCGTTCATCGGCGATGAGCCATTTGCCGTGCTCCTCGGCGACGACGTGGTCTATAATCCCGAAAAGCCCGCCCTTCGCCAGCTTATCGACATCTACGACTGGACGGGCGGCAGCGTGCTCGGCTGCCAGAATGTGCCGGAGGACAAGGTCTCGTCGTATGGCATTGTCGCAGGCGAGGTGACGGACAATGCGCGCCTCATGCGCGTCTCGGACATGGTGGAAAAGCCTGCGCGCGAGGATGCGCCGAGCCGCCTTGCCGTGCTCGGGCGCTACGTCATTCGCCCGGAGATTTTTCCCATATTGGCGGAAACGCAGCCCGGCAAGGGCGGCGAGGTGCAGCTCACGGATGCGCTGAAGGTACTCGCGGAGCGCGAGCCCGTCTACGCGTATGACTTCGAGGGCGAGCGGTACGATGTCGGCGATAAGCTCGGCTTCCTGCGCGCGACGGTCGAGTTTGCGCTTCGCCGCGACGACCTCGGCGCGCCGTTTCGCGCTTATCTAAAGGAGCTTGCAGGGCGGATCTGAGGTGTGATTGTTGCAGAAGAAAAATAAGGCGAATCTCGCGCTCGGCGTGAGCGGGGCAGGCTTCCTTGCCACGCTCATGGCAGGCGGGACGGGATTTTCGGCAGGGCTCATCCATCACGGCTTCCTCGCCGCAACGATTGGCGGTCTTGCGGACTGGTTCGCGGTGACGGCACTCTTTCATAAGCCGCTCGGCATATCGTATCGCACGGACATCCTGCGGCGCAACCGCAAGCGCATAGAGGAATCCATCGTCGCATTTGCGAGTGACGACCTCCTGAGCACGGAGAACATCATGGCAGTCGTGCGCACGCAGGACGCAGCAGGGCTTCTCGTCGATTACCTCGAGCATCGCGGTGGGCGTGAGGCGCTGCTTTTGGTCACGTGCACGGCCGTCTGCAAGGTCGTCGATGACCTCGACAGCGAAAAAGTCGCGGCAGGCCTTGCGCCAGCGGTGCGCGAAGGGCTGAGCGGTCTCGCGCTTGAGGAAGTCCTCGCCGACCTCCTGCTCCTGCTCGCGGAGGAAAAGCACGCGCGACGCATCTTGCACACGCTGCTGACGATTGGACTGCAGGTGCTCGAGAGCCCTGCCATGCAGCAGGTGCTCCTCTCGCATATCGCGGTCCTCCGAAAAGAGTACGAGGGCAATTCTGCCGGACGCGCCTTCGTCCTCTCTGCGCTTGGGCTTGACGATACGGAGCTTCTCGCGATTTTCAACACAAAGGCGCGGGCGGCCATGCAGGATATGCTCAGCGGTTCGACGGAGAGCTACGCGCGCGTCAAGGCGGGGCTTGAGACGATGCTGCGCGCATTCGCGCATGATGAAAGGCTTCTTTCCGTCCTGCGCGACTGGAAGGAAAAATGGCTCGCGCAGGCGGATGTGGAGGGCTTGATCGCCTACGCGATCGAGCATCATCTAAAGGGGGGAAATCCCTTCTGGCTGCCGCACCTGCGCGCTTTCGTAGCCTCGTATATCGAGCGTTTCTGCGCGTCGAAGAGCTGGCAGCGCCACTTCGACACCGCCATCAAGGATCTCATCGAGCATCTCTTCAACAATCACCGCGACATGATCCCAGACCTCATCCGCGAGCGCCTGCGCGAGTTTGATGACGATGCGCTCGTCGCGTTTGTCGAGGGCAAGGTCGATGCCGATCTGCAGATGGTCCGCATCAATGGCTCGATTGTCGGCGCGCTCGTGGGCATGGGCCTCTACCTGCTCGTCTGGACCATGGAAAGGGTGTGTGCGCCATGAAAAAATGGAACAAGGCGGACGGCGTCCTCTTCTTTGCGTTCCTCGTCTTTCTGCTCGCGCTTTTCGTCCATATCCATATGCCGCAGGAGACACTTGCCGACGGCTTTCTCTTCTGTGCGGAGGCGGCGCTCGTCGGCGGCATTGCAGACTGGTTCGCCGTCACGGCGCTCTTTCGGCGGCCGCTTGGCTTTCCGTACCATACGGCTATCCTGCCGCGCCGCCGCGATTCCTTCATCAAGGCATCCGTCACGATGGTGCAGAAGGAGTTCTTCTCGCGGCGCAAGATCTTTCGTCATTTAGAAGAGTTCCACCTCATGCCGCTTCTCTTAGAGTGGCTTGCGCGGGAAGATACGCGTGCGAAGATCTCGCATGGACTCTACCACTACGCGCGCAATTTCCTCTTGCGCGATTGCGGCACGGAGAAGGTGCAGGCACTCTCCAGCGAGATTCGCGCGCGCCTTATGGCAGCCCGGCCGGAGGACTTTTTCGCAGAGGGCGGGCGCTGGCTGCGCGAGAGCGGGCGCGACAAGAAAATTCTGTCCCATCTTGCATCGTTCCTGCGCCAGCGCGCCGCGCGCCCCGAGACGGCGAAGGCAATCGAATCGATGCTCGAAGCATACGAAAAGGAGCGGACGAAGAGCACACTTTCTCTTTTCCTTGCGGGGCTTGCCGCCGCAATGGACCTCGTGAATTACGAGGAGGCGGCCGCCATCATGCAGAAGCAGCTCGTCGCCGTACTCGATGCGCTCGGCGAGAAGGATTCGCCGCTGCAAAAGGCCATGCTGGATCTTTTCTACGAAAAGGCGGAGGTGCTGAACGGCGACGCAGAGTTCCATGTCTTCGTCCACGAGATGCGCGACAGCCTCGTCGCAGAGCTGCCGCTTGAGGAGACGATTGGCGGCGCATGGCAGAAGATGCAGGCACATTTCGCCGCTGACGCAGCGCGCCAGGTCGACGCGGTCGAGGAGCATCTGCCCGTCCTGCGCAGCCGCCTGCGCGACATTATCGAGGAAGAGTACGGCAGAGGCATTCGTCTTTTGCAGGAAGATGAAGCCCTGCGCCGCATGGTCGGGCACTTCCTCTACGACCTCATCGCGCGCACGGCGCTCCACGCGCAGACGCTCGTCGGCACCGTCGTCGAAAACGTGCTCTCGCGCCTGACCGACGAGCAGCTCAATCGCCTCGTCGAGGAAAAGGTCGAGCCCGATCTCCTCTGGATCCGCATGAACGGCTCGATTGTCGGGGCGGGGATTGGGCTTGTGCTCTTTTTGCTGTTGCTTCTCGTGCGATGATAGGCTCATAGATAGTACGAGAAGGCAGATGGGATGCCGTACCTCTCGGCTAGATCTTGCCTTGATGCCCATACGAGCGCGCCGTTTCCTTCTGCGACGCGCGAGGTTTCGCTTCCGAGTGTGACAGCCCAGCCGCGCATATTCCATTCGATATGGGAAAAGATATGGCGCGCATCGGGCAGCCGCTCGATTCGTTCTGCGGATAGGCTCTGCTCGCCCAGATAGGTGAGCAGGGCTTTTTTCGTCAGATGGCCGCTTACATGCGGCAGCTCCCAGAGGCCTGCGAGCAGCCCTTTCGCGGGGCGCTTGCGTATGGCGAGGCAGTTTCCTTGGTGCAGGCACAGCACGGTCATCTTTTCGATGCGGCGTTTCTTTGCCGCGCTCTTTACGGGAAGCTCCTGCTCGCGTCCCTCGGCGTGTGCGAGGCAGAGCCCTTCGAGCGGGCAGCGCGCGCAGTGCGGTGCGCCGTGCGGCAGGCAGATCGTCGCGCCGAGATCCATGAATGCCTGATTGAGCTCGCCTGCGGCCTTCCCGCTCGGATAGTGCGGCGCGAGCGCCTGCTCGATGGCGCTGCGCGTCGCGGGACTGGCGACGTCCGCGGCGCTCATCAGGAGGCGGCTGACAACGCGCAGCACGTTGCCATCAACGGCGGGCAGCGGAAGCCCAAAGGCGATTGAGCCGATGGCGCTCCCCGTGTAGCGGCCGATGCCGGGGAGTTTCAGCAGCGCATTAAAGTCGCGAGGAAGTGCGCCGCCATATTCTGCCACGATGATCTCGGCGGCCTTTTTGAGATTGCGCGCGCGGCTGTAATAGCCAAGCCCCTGCCATAGCTTCATCAGCTGCTCGTCATCTGCGGCGGCGAGCGCGGCGATGTCGGGGAGGGCGGCGAGGAATCGCGCATAGTAGGGGATGACTGCGGTGGCGCGCGTCTGCTGGAGCATGATTTCCGAGAGCCAGACGTGGTACGGGGCGGGCGCTTCGCGCCATGGGAGCGCGCGCTCGTCCGCCTGTGCGCGATACCACGCGAGCAGCGGGTGGATGATGCCGGGCAGCATTTCGACGTGCGCGAGTTTCGGCAGTTGTGTCTTTTTCATGGCAAAAGTCCTTTTCTGAAATAAAGACTATTATAGCATAGAATCAAAGAAGCGCTATAATCCAGCAGAAAGCAGATAGAAATGCGAGAGACAAAAGCCGATCCGATAGAAATAATTTTGAGGAAAACGTTCATGCCGCGGCTGGAACAGAAAACTTTATAAAAGCGACAAAGATAGGTTGACAAACGGGGCGCGTAGCGCAATAATGTATACATGTTTACAGCGTTACACATGGAGCTGGCACATCGCTGACAGCTCTGCGCGAACAGGAGATGAAGATATGAAGCACGTCTTGTCCGTCTTTGTGGAGAACCAGACTGGTGTCTTGGTTCGCGTTGCAAGCATGTTTTCCAGGCGCGAGTTCAATATCGACAGCTTGTCGGTAGGCGTCACGGAGTCCCCGGACTATTCCCGTATCACGGTCGTCGTGCACGGGGATGAGAATCTCGTCGAGCAGATGATCAAGCAGCTCGAGAAGCTTCCGGTTGTCCGTGCCGTTCAGCGACTGGATGAGAAGAACGCTGTCTGCCGCGGCATGACGCTGATCAAGGTCAAGGCGAATGATGAAAACCGCCTCGATGTCCTAAAGATGGCAGAGCTTTTCCGGGCTCATGTCATCGATGTGGAAACGTCGACGCTCATCTTTGAGATCACGGGGGGCGACGACAAGGTGACTGCTTTCTTGAGGCTGCTGAAGCCTTACGGCATCGCCGAGGTCATTCGCACGGGTCTGATCGCGTTGGAACGCGGTGAACATACCATTTATGAACACTGTGAGGAGAGAGAGTACTATGGCAAAAACTTATTATGATCAGGATGCCAACTGGGAAGCTATGCACGGCAAGACGGTCGCCATCATCGGTTATGGCAGCCAAGGACATGCACACGCGCTGAACCTCAAGGAGAGCGGCGTTGACGTCATCGTCGGTCTCTATGAAGGCTCGAAGTCGAAGGCAAAGGCTGAGGCGCATGGCCTTACGGTTCTGCCCGTCGCAGAGGCAGTCAAGAAGGCTGACATCACGATGGTCCTGATCCCGGATGAGAAGCAGGCAGACGTCTACAAGACGGAAATCGGCCCGAACCTCAAGCCCGGCAGCGCTCTCGCTTTCGCACATGGTTTCAATATCCACTTCAAGCAGATCGTTCCGCCGGCCGGCGTCGATGTCTTCATGGTCGCGCCGAAGGGACCTGGCCATCTCGTCCGCCGCACGTACACGGAAGGCTCGGGCGTTCCGGCTGTCTTTGCCGTCGAGAAGGATGAGACGGGCAAGTGCTTCGACATTGCGCTCGCTTATGCGCGCGGGCTCGGCGCTACGCGTTCCGGCGTCCTCCAGACGACGTTCCGCGACGAGACAGAAGAAGACCTCTTCGGCGAGCAGTGCGTCCTGATGGGCGGCGTCTGCCAGCTCATGCAGACGGGCTTCGAGGTTCTCGTCGAGGCAG
>ERZ772960.198-NODE-198-length-58739-cov-22.176385_pt1 | contig 58739 bp, 45 predicted proteins | sample MGYA00580678_ERZ772960 | MGnify/ENA primary metagenome ERZ772960 (study PRJEB29015, sample SAMEA2737930) | human oral metagenome | biome: human oral; feature: human-associated habitat; material: dental | place: China | collected 2059 ...
CTTATACCCGTTCTTACATCGACTTCAAGGACATCAAACGTGGTGGAACACTTGAATTTGTAATGGGTAGCAAGCCTTCTCAGTTTGGTGTTAAGCCTGCTGATAGACCCTAAAAGTTTTTGGAGTTAAGGAGTTAAGGAGTTGAAGGGAATTAAGACAAATGTATTGTTGGGCTATATTAATAAAAAACATTACGTTGATATCGAAGTCATCAGATTTTGACCCATATAACATTTGTCTTAACTCCTTTTAACTCCTTCGCTCCTTCGCTCCTAATAGTGCATCAATCTTTAATACTAATAAATAACTATGACTAATTTTAATGATGTTGTATCACAGTTCCGTATTGAGGGAACTGTTGAGAGTGTAAGTCCAATTGGTAATGGACTGATTAATGAAACACTGCGTTTAAAAACTGTAGATGCTAATACGCCTGATTATATCTTACAGCGTATTAACAACGCCATATTCACCGATGTAGACCTGTTGCAGCATAATATCGAACTTGTAACTGACCATATCCGCCACAAGTTGATGGAGAAGGGTGAGACAGATATCGAACGGAAATGTCTGCGTTTCATACAGGCTAAGGACGGTAAGACCTACTACAAGGATGCTGACGACCGCTATTGGCGTGTGAGTGTCTTCATTCCTAACGCTGTTACCAAAGAGGAAGTAAACCCAGAGAGTGCATTCTGCTGTGGTGAAACCTTCGGTAACTTCCAGAATATGTTGGTTGATTTGAAAGAACCATTGGGAGAAACCATCCCTGACTTCCATAACATGGAACTTCGTCTGCGCCAGTTGCGTGAGGCTGTAAGTGCTGATAAGGCTGGTAGAGTGGCTTCTGTGAAGGATATCCTTGCAGAGTTAGAGTGTGATGCTGACGAAATGTGTCTTGCTGAACGCCTCTATCGTGAGGGCGCATTGCCTAAGCGTATCTGCCACTGTGATACAAAGGTGAACAATATGATGTTTGATAAGGATGGTAAGGTACTTTGTGTTATCGACCTCGATACCGTTATGCCAAGCTTTATCTTCTCTGATTATGGCGACTTCTTGCGCACTGGTGCTAATCATGTGGCTGAGGATAGCGATAACTACGATGCTGTTGGATTGAAAGAGGATATATTCTGTTCGTTTACAGAGGGTTATCTCAGTACTGCGGGCAATTTCCTTACGCCAGTAGAGACCAGCCATCTGCCATACGCTGTGGCACTCTTCCCATATATGCAGTGTGTTCGTTTCTTTACTGATTACATCAATGGGGACATCTATTACAAGACAAAGTATGCTGAGCATAACCTCGTTCGCTCACGCAATCAGCTCTTGCTCTATCGTGACGTACGTCGTCATGATCAGATGATGGCTGACTTTGTGAAGAAAACATTGAAACAATGAAACAATTAAAGGTAAAACATTTGGAGTGTCAGCAGGTGAAAGCTGCTGATATTCCAGCTCTTTTCAAGGATAATGGTGTGTCTTACAATAAGATAGACACAGTAGACTGGGCAGCAGAATTCCCTTATTGTCCACAGGTTGAGTTTGCTATTGCTCATAAAGGCGATGCTATTCTGTTGCATTATCGAGTAGAAGAAGACAGCGTGCGTGCTGAGGCTGGCACCGACTTAGGTCCAGTTTGGCAAGACTCATGCTGTGAGTTCTTCTGCAGTCCTGATGAAGAAGGAGGTTATTATAACCTTGAAAGCAACTGTATCGGTACGATATTGCTGTGCAATGGACAGGGACGAGAGAATCGTACTCATGCTCCTGCAGCTGCTTTAGAGCAGATTGATCGTTGGGCATCTTTAGGTCGTCAGCCTTTCGAGATGAGAGAGGGACGACAGACATGGGAACTTGCGCTCGTTGTTCCTGTTAGTTCTTACTTCCGTCATACAATAGAGAATCTCTCTGGAAAGACGATAAGAGCCAATTTCTATAAGTGTGGTGACAAGACATCGCAGCCTCATTTCCTCTCATGGAATCCCATTGCTTTGCCTTCTCCCGACTTCCATTGTCCCGCCTTCTTTGGTGAGTTAACGTTCGAATAAGCAATAAATAATAAGAAAGTGTAGTAAGTTTTAGGGTATGCAAATGTGCCTCCCTATTACTTACTACACTTTTTCTGTTTTCTTGAACAGGTCCTCCTCAATCCAAGGGCGTTCGGCTTCTCTATTCGTAAGGTGGTTTGACTGCATGGGTCTCTTCGTCGAGAAGGGTGTTTAAGCATAGTGAGTAACGCCCTTTGACAGCCTAAATTTATTTGTCGTAATGGCTCTTATCGTATCAAGCTGACGCTGTAATAAAGTACAGAGGGATAGCAGTGTGGGAGGAGATGGCACAGAGCCAAAAAAAGCAAGTTGATAAGTTTATAGCTAACTCATCAACTTGCTTTTTTTTATTCGTAAACTTGTAGACGACTGAACTCGTCAATTTTCCTTACTTGGTGTTCTTTGTCTTTACTCCTTCATTAGTACAACTTGCATAGACAGGGCGGATGTTATACATGTTATACTTAGGGTTATGTGCACTTCCACACGCATTGACAGTACCCGGATAGAACCAACCATTGTTCATGTAGTAAGCCGAGAAGGCGGTTGCTTGGGCGTAGTTGCAAGGGTTAGCATCTGAGGTCCAATAGTAGGCTTGGCCACCTGGACGCTGGAGACGTGGTGCACCATCGTTATACTCGGTGTAGGCTCCTGCGAATGGGAGGAATACGCCCTTGTCAATATCGTCCTTAGAGAAATTCTTCAGGCGTGTGTTACGGTTGTTATACTTACCTACATAGATACCTGTAGAACGGTTTGTTATACCGATGATACGGTCATTCTTGTCGAGCACCTTACCCTTCTTACATGCAGGAACAGTTGGGTCGAAGAGTACGCCCACGATGATGTTACAGCCATCTTGATAGTAGCCTATATACTCGCCAGTCTTTGCCATGAGATTATCGAAGTCGGCCTTTATTGGCAACATCCACTTTCCTTGTGAGGCATAGAAGGCGAGGTCGCCATAACATCTGTTCTGTATCACTGCTTGAAGATTACCCGTAAAATAAGAGTAATAGCGTGAGTAGCAGTAACTATAGTTGTGGGCAGCAGCGATGTTACCCCAACGGAAATGGTCGAAAGCAGATGTGTTGAATGCACGAGGGAGGAAGTCGGGATAGAGATTGAATGGGTCAGGGTTGGTATAGAAGTAGTCCCAAGCCTGCTTAGCCAATCTGTAGCCAGGTTCCCAGCCTTTTAAGTTGGTACATGGTTCGTATTGTAGGTTGTACTTACCCCATTTCTTGCCGTCGATGTCAACCCATGGGTCTGGTAAACAAGTTACGTCAAGGGTCTCAGAATAGAATTTTGCTCGCTCATAGTTCCGAGGCTTCTTAACTTCATAGTAATACTTTTTACCATCTTCGGTCTCAATAACATACTTTGGAGTGCAATTCTTATCAGGGAAAAGCAATAGATAGAAGGTGTCTAATGACTTATCAGCTGTTACGCTCAAGCTATCCTTAGCATCGTATGTCACCTCACCTGTACTTAAATTAAGCTTTGCATTGGTGTAGATATTATAAAGTGTAACGCGCTTAATCTTCTTCAATGGCTGATTATTGAATATTATATTCAACCCGACAAGCATATACTGCTTCTTTAAAAGGAAATCTGCCCATATATCAACACCTTCCGTTCTGATGTTTTTTAGCTTATTCCAAGAGTAATCGAAGAACCTAAAGTTTTCGAGAGTACCATTCTGGTGACCTTTTACGATTTTCCCTTTATCCATTACTTCATTTTCTCTCAGTCCTAAACTAACAGTACCTATGTGGGTGTCAGTTGTATTGTATCTGAAAGGATAGAATATGGCTACTTCATCACCTTCATTCCAATGAATCTTTCCTATAAACTTTGAATAGGCACCATCTGTTGCGACAGACAGATAATCATAGTCTTTTTGAGGAGATGTAATGTTGTATGCGATAAGACGATCGCCTGCATTCCATGTGTTTGACTTACCGATTACGACGTTTGTACGCGTCATTGGTTCTTACAGCTTTTTAACAACAAATGAACGAGTAGCCGTACCTACAACAGCAGGTTGTTCTTCAGTCACCTCGGAAGAACAAGAGGCAAGGATTACAGTGGTTGCACTTAGTAATAGTGTGTATAAACTTTTAATGGTCATACTTTCAAGTTTTTAGTTGCTAATTAATTCTTTAGTTGATTATTCAGAGTGTTCAGAAGAATAAAAAAGGCTATTAGGGAGTGAAGCGCCCTTCGTTTCTTGTCCCTGATCTATAACCTTATTACCTTCTTTGACATTATTGGGAGGACAAGGAGGGGTTATTATTTCATGTCCGCCAGCAGGGCTATCTGCTAACAAGTAGCCTTCACTCTCTACCCTTGTACACATTGTGTACGGTTTCAAATAATTTTCATTTTAGTTCACTTTTTGGTTATTTCAATATATTTTTATGAATAGTTTTCTTGAGGTCTAAACACTTTTTTGAGCAAGAAGAGTCTGATAAGTAGGCTGAGTTTATAAGTTAACTCGTAGTAATCACCTTATTATATTAAGATAATCACACTCGATTCAGATTGACTACCTGTCTTTTTATTGACTTTTATTTAATTTCGTTGTGACAAAGGTATATGAAAAGCGTATAGACAATTATACTTTTATTGATAAAATAGCTAATAAAGATTTACGAATCTGACATTCTTAATATTGGTAAAATTCTAAGTTAAAGAGCCTTTCAAACGTAAAAAGTTATACTAAATATAATCACTAAATAGGAAAGTAAGTTAAACGAACAAGGGAGGAGAGAACAAGAAAGATGAGGAATAGAACTTTTTTTTAGACTTTATTCGCCTATTTGAGCAAGGTGACTGACCTATCTTACAATGATAGTGTCGGTCTTTTTCTTTGCCTTTTGGTTTCTATAGGGTGATTGAAAGGCCATGGGCCCATACAAAAATCTGTCTTGCTCTGTGATAGTAGGAATGTCGAGCTACCTTAGTTGAGGATTCGAAGGAGGAGAATTACCCCCCTTTTCTCTTATTTCGGGGGAGTAGATAAAAGCATAAAAAGTATCGCATGAAGTTGTGCTAAAGACCGTTTGAATAGGACTGTAATATCTTCTATAATCAAGTTTGTAATGTTCAATAAATCAGTCTGTTATGAATAGTGTTGGAGAAAACGCCTTTCTTGCTTCAAGAAGGGCGTCTTCTTGCCCCTTGAAGGGCATGTTCTTCATCGTTAAAGGGCATGTTCTTGAACGGAGGTGGGTGTGTATCCCTCCCCCAACCTCTCCTCGAAAGGGAGGAGGATGCCTGTTGCGACAAAGATTGCAATGGTTTTATAGGTGTAAGCAGAGGGCTAACAAGAGTGGCTCGGAGGCTTAATAAGAATGGTTCAAAGGACTGTTACAAATGGTTTAGTGGATTATTACAAATGGCTCGGAGGTCTAACAAAAAAGGTCTGGAGGGTGAGCACGGATGGGAAAAAGCCTTATTGCAAATGGCAGAGGGGCTTAGCACGATTGGTGGAGTGGCTTAGTGACATGCGTAATATTCCTGTTCGGATATTCGGTTTGGCTTAGAATACTCTTTTCAGTTTTATCTTCACCACCCTGTTTGTGCCCCTCATCTTCACGGAGAGAGACGGTTCGCTTAGGTTGATGGACGATTTAAGGAGCGTTGCCTCCATGGAACTGGTCCGTGTCAGATACCCTTTATCGGTTGAGACATCGTATATAACGTAGAGATAACTGTCGGCTGACGCATTATAAATCTCATAGATTCGTAATGACTTACTGCTACGCTTGTAGCTACCTAAGTCGGTTATAGCGCTTCCATCGTCACAATAAATCTTATAAACCAACCGCTTTGCACGCTTAGATACGTGGTAGAGGTAGCTTACACATTGGTCTGCCTTCTCGATAGTGGCTATTTCTATGTGCTTACTTGCGTGCTGTGGGGAGGAAGCCACCGCCTTGTGGGGTAGTACCCTACTATAAGATAGGTTCACGCAGCACAATGAGGCGATCGTTAGGAGTAATGAATAATAATGTTTCATCATCTTTTCTTGATTAATGCGTGGGAGGAGGTGGCGTGAGGCCGACCACTGCTACCTGTCTGTAAGACGCTCCTTTACGTTATGTGAGGATACTAAATATAACACTTAAACCCATGATCCAAGCTAATATAGACGAGTCTATCTTCTCGGTAAATAGGCACATTAGTACTATAAAGAGACTGAAGAAAATCCATAAAAAGCCATACTCGTATTTGACATAAGATACTAAGTTCAGGTAGTAAACCGACGTCTTCTCTCGTTGCCCAGCATAAACAAAAGGAGTGTACACTTGCTGTTTCTCCTTGAAATCGGGCTCTAAGTAGCAGCCCACAGACGTTGGATGGGAGGCTATTATACTATCAAACGAACGCTGCGGATAAGGAAGTGACCCAAAGTAGTTGGCTTCAAAGTGCTTATTAGGATAACTATCTGATTTTAAGTTGACTGTGTGTTTCCCCCGACTTCCCGTGATAGTTATTCCATACTCCTTCCCGGTAATAGCATCACGAGTATATTTCACAGGAATATCTACGTATATCAGCCTTTTATCAGCTCTATAAGTTAGATAGACAAAGCAACCTATATAGCTGAAGAAAGCAAGCACCTGTATAAGTACTATCAGTATCTTACATCTTGTTTTCATACACCTTCGTTTTAATTTCGTCCACGTCTCCCTCCTCCCAAACCGTCTGTGGCATAACAAATCATCTATAAGAAAAAAAGAGCCTTACAGCATCGTGTAAAGCTCTTCTTACCCTTTGTGGACCAGCCTGGGCTTGAACCAGGGACCTCCAGATTATGAGTCTGTTGCTCTAACCAACTGAGCTACAAGTCCTGAATTTCGTGAATTCGGCTGCAAAGGTAATCAATTAAATGGAAAAAAGAGAATAGATGATAAAGAAATTTAATGTTTTAACACATTTTGAGTGAGTCGAGGTCGGTTTATGACCGATTTGGTGTATCTTTGCATAAACGTAGAACGATTTTGGAGGGCATGGTTCTTTATTGCTTTCATGATTTCGTAGTAGGAACGAGAATGTCGTTTAGATGGATTTACCATTAAGCGATTATATAAGATAAAAAGGATTGAACATTATATATATAAATAAAGGTGAGGCACGAGAGATGCCTGAATTGGTGGCTACCATAGGCTTCTTTGATGGCGTACACCGTGGTCATCGTTTTCTGATAGACCGTGTTATTGAGGAGGCACAACGGTCGGGGATGTCGTCAGCAGTTATCACCTTCGATCGGCACCCACGTGAGGTGTTACAGACTGATTATCAGCCTGATTTGTTATCGACGCTCGACGAGAAACTACTGTTGCTCTCCAAGACCCATGTCGACAATACTGTTGTATTACATTTCGATGCTTCTTTAGCCGCACTTACGGCTCATGACTTTATGCGAGACGTCCTACAAAGGCAGTTAAAGGTAAGGAAACTCATCATAGGGTACGACAATCGTTTCGGACACAACCGTTCGGAAGGTTTTGACGACTATGTGCGCTATGGTAAGGAGTTAGGGATTGAGGTCATTCGTGCCGATGCCTTCCTGCCTGACAACGTTCGTGTAAGCTCTTCGGTCATAAGGACTTGCCTCCGAGAGGGTAGGGTTGAGGATGCTAATCGCCTATTGGGATATGATTACACGATAGAGAGTCACATCGTCAGTGGCTATCAGAACGGGCGCAAGATGGGTTTTCCAACCGCCAATCTCGATGTTACACGTTGCCAGCAGCTGCTCCCTGCGTCGGGCGTTTATGCCGTTTTGGTGCGTTTGAAGGATTCTGTTGGTTGGAAGCGAGGAATGATGAACATAGGACATCGCCCCACCTTCAACGGCACAACCACCTCGATGGAGGTCAACCTCTTCAACTTCTCTGGCGATCTCTATGGTCAGGAACTCCTCGTCAGTTTTATCAGTAAGATAAGAGACGAGCGTAAGTTCGATTCTATCGACGCCTTAGCCGAACAGTTGCAGCACGATAAAGTTCAGATTAACAAGCTCTTCGATACGACTTATCATATCGACGACAACCTCATTAATATCCAATAAGATAATGCAAAAGAATACTAAAAACGTGTGGAGCGCAGTATTATATATCATACTGTTTATATCACTTTTCATCTTTATTCAGTCTATCTCTTTGTTAGGAAGCGGCTATGTTTTCAATTTGCTAAGCGGTAATGGAAAAGTTCATAGCGTCATTCCTAATAATTCTGGAGAGTGTATTGCAGTGTCAGCCGTCCTAAGTAGTTTAATGACAATTGTCCTTTTCGTTGCAATGCGATGGGCACCTGTCTCCCGCAACTACCTTAAGACTCGTCCTTGGGGCGTCTTCGTCTGGGCCGCACTATTAGCTTTAGGTTCCATCCTCCCGACGGAGTACCTTGTAGAAAAGATTAATCTGACCATGCCAGACACCACGAGAATGATGTTCGAAGAAGTCATGAAGGTATCTTGGGGCTATGTCGCCATAGGTCTGATGGTTCCGATAGCTGAAGAGATAGTCTTTCGTGGTGCCATACAGCACACGCTTCAAGTGGCGTTAGGCAAGCGTTATCATTGGATAGCCATCGTCATTTCAGCTTTGATCTTTGGGTTTATTCATTTCAATTTAGCACAGGGTGTCCACGCCTTTGTGATAGGTTTGCTCTTAGGATGGATGTATTACCGTACAGGCAGCATACTCCCAGGACTCGTTTTCCACTGGGTCAACAACAGTGTAGCCTATCTCATGTTTAACTTATTACCAGAGATGAACGATGGAAAGCTTATCGACTTCTTCCATGGCGACGACCGAATGATGTATGGAGGACTGTTTTTCTCACTCTGTATCTTCGTTCCTTCGTTGTTGCAGTTGATGAGGCGGATGACAAGCGGGCAGCGATAAGCTCCCACACGCTTGTCTTTATGTAAATATTTTTCGTCCCTCACGGACGTAACACATGCCCTTCTTGCATATAGAAGAGGCCTTTCAACATTCCAAAACATGCCCTTCTTGCATGTAGTAGACGCTTTTCTTGAAGCAAGAAGGGCGTCTTCTTTATTGCTATTCGTAAAACTTTGATTTCTTGTGGGTTATCTGCTCGGTTTGAGAGGTTGCCATGCTCTTGTTTAGAGGGTGTTTAGCTTGAGTATATGTAATGATTTTTCGTTGTGGTGGCCCCTCCTCCTTCGGGGGAGGGCCAGCTGGGGAAGGAAGAAAACCCATCTTGGGAAGGAAGAAAACCCAGCTGGGGAAGTGAGATAGACCAGCTCTTTTCGGTATCAGGAGACCCTCACAAGGAGTTAAACAAAGGAGCAAAAAAAAAGCTTAGAAACCTTATTACTAAGCGTTTCTAAGCTGTGAGTTGCGGGTGCAGGACTCGAACATGCGACCTCCAGGTTATGAGCCTGGCGAGCTACCAACTGCTCCAACCCGCGATATTAACCATTGTCAACCCTTCAATAAACCGTGGTGTATTTCCGAATTGCGAGTGCAAAGGTAGGCATTTAATGCCAAACTGCCAAAGAATTATACATTATTTAACATACTATCCACTCCGCCCCCGCCGCTTCAAGGCTCTCACGACTCCCATTTCCATAGGTTACTCCGCACGTATGTGTACCAGCATTACGTCCCATAAGGATGTCGAATTCAGTATCACCTACCACGAGTGTCTCATGCGGTTCGACGTTGAAACAACGCAAGGTGAGGAGCACTGGCTCGGCTGCGGGCTTCTTATTGACCACATTGTCAGCACCAACAAGAAAGCTAATATAGTTTGTGAGCTTCAAATCAGTCATCAGTTTAACAAGCGAACTACGGTTACGACTACTCGCTACCGACATCCTAATGCCCATAGCAATCAGTCTATCAAGCGTTTCAAAGACCCCCGGGAAAATCGTGACAGCGCCCGGCACGTTCTTTATATTGAATATTTCGCTATACACCTCGGCACACTCTTCCGCCTTCTCGTCAGTCATCGGGATGATAGAAGAGAAACATTCTTTCAGCGGAAGACCAATGGTTCGAGCACACTCCTCACGTGTTCGCTTCGGAAGGTGTAACTTCTCGATCGTTGCAAGCATCGTATCAGTAATTAACTGTTGGGAGTCTCCGAGCGTACCATCAAAGTCGAAGATGACAAGACGTACACCTGCAAGGATATTGGGGTTCGTGAACAGGTCTGGACAACAGCGTGGCCTTGCTTCGTCAACGGCCTCATCAGTCTTCGACTTAGACAGTCTCTTCCTTTTAAGATAGTCCTTCACCTGCTTATAACCCTCCTTACCAAGAATCGCAACACCGGTGTATTGAAAGGTTTTCGCCAGTCCGAAGAACACGGTAAAGAGTATGCCCTTTGTCGCTGTAGACACTGGGAAGAACACTTGCACAAAGGAGAGTGCATAGAAAGGAAGGCACATCAGCAGTACGATAACCCCTGTGCGAAACGATAGTTGTTGAAGTTTACTCTTAATAGACATATTCTGCTCGAACCATATAAACCGTTCTGTCAAAAGTAGACAACGCATAACACGTCTCTTACTGATAATCCCCACCTTGACAGACTTGGATTAATTTCAAGCTACAAAAGTAAGTAAAATCTTCCTAATAACCCCCAAACCTATCCTTTATATATAGTAAAAAAGGGAAGAGAAGCACAATTTCTACAGTTGTGCTTTCGCACATTCCAACAATTATTAGTAAATTTGCACGGTAAAAAGTAATATATTCATTTCCCCTATTTATGGCAGAAAAGATTAGGATAAAGGACATTGCAGAACGCGCAGGAGTAAGTGTAGGAACAGTTGACAGGGTATTACATAAACGTCCGAACGTATCGGAAGTAGCACTGAAGAAGGTAGAGAAGGTGCTAAAGGAGATGAATTACCAACCGAATGTATATGCAAGTGCACTCGCTTACAACAAGAGTTACAAGTTCTATTGTCTAATCCCCAAACATAGTAGTGAGGCTTATTGGGAAGAGATAGAGATAGGGGCTATGAAGGCAGTCGAGGCTCGCAGGGACTTTTATGTTGACTTAGAGATTATGTATTACAGCCGTCTTGACTCCCACTCGTTTGTCGAGACCTATCAAAAATGCCTAAGGAAGAACCCAGACGGAGTAATCCTCGTGCCTACAACATTAGAACTTACACGGCAGTTCACAGAGGAGTTACACGATAGGAACATACCCTTCATTCTGCTTGACTCCTTTATGCCATCGCTGCAACCACTGTCCTTTTATGGGCAGGACTCCATTCAGAGCGGTCGTTTCGCAGCCAAGATGCTTATGCTCATAGCACAGAGAGAGGAGAGCATCATGCTCATGAAGCAGACAAAAGATGGGAAAATGGCAAGTAGACAACAGGAGAATCGTGAGGTGGGGTTTCGCAACTATATGCAAGAGAACTATCCTGACATTAAGATATTAGAGGTTAATCTACCCTTGGATGAGGAGAGGAAGCGTTATGACCATATCTTAGAGAAATTCTTTAGTGAGCATCCTGAGGTGCACCATTGTATCACCTTTAATTCTAAAGCACATATCGTCGGTAAGTTCCTACTGAAGACTCGTCGCAAGAACGTACAGATTATGGGCTATGACGTGGTGCATAAGAATGCTGACTGTCTGCGAGATGGTTCCATGTCGTTCCTTATTGCGCAACATGCCTACCAACAAGGCTATTTCAGCGTAGACTCCCTTTTCCGTGCGTTGGTGCTGAAGAAGAAGGTTGAACCAGTCAACTATATGCCTATCGACCTGTTGACAAGGGAGAACATAGACTTCTATCATAGGGAATGGGGGTAAGTTGGGACCTCCCCCGACCCCTCCGAAGGAGGCTACTCTTTATACACATCTCTGTTTAACAAAAAATCTTTTAATAAAAGAGTGCGATATAAACAGAATTTAAGAGATTTAATTATTAAAAATCAATGATTTCAGTATTATACACTATAATTCTTATCACAAATTTTAAGTTAATTGAGATGTGTATAAAGAGTAGCCGAAGGAGGGGAGAACAAGCCTGCCAAAGGCTGAAAAGAGGGTGGAGAAAGGTGGAAGGAGATATAATAAAAGATAGTGTAAACGCTTGATGCAAGAGATGGTAACGCTTAGTACGAGAAAAGCGTAGGCCCAGTAGAAAAAGTGTTAGGCAGGAGTATGAAAAGTGTTAAGCAGGAGTACAAAAGCTGTTAAGCAGGAGTACGAAAAGTGTTAAGCATGAGTACAAAACCTGTTAAGCATGAGTACAAAACCTGTTAAGCACGAGTACGAAAGGAGGGGACATCAGATTAGGGCCATTTCGTAGGTCTTGATAAGACTATAAGACCATCACCATGGATAAAAGACTGCCCAGACATGACGCATCAATAGGCGGCTGTTGGCACGAGTCAACGACACACTATCATTCAATAGAGGCACATGAACCTCTATAGAAAGCATTAAATACGCAATAGAAAGCATGACAGAAAATAAGAAAGGACTCCTTGCTTTGAGTCCATTGCTGGTATTCATCGTTCTATACTTAGTCACCTCAATCATTTCAGGCGACTTCTATAAGGTGCCAATAACCGTTGCCTTCATGATATCGAGTATCTTTGCTATCGCTATATCAGGGGGCTTTCCGCTCGCTAAACGCATTGAGATATACTCTAAGGGAGCCAGTACAGATAACATGATGATGATGTTATGGATATTCGTACTTGCTGGCGCATTCGCCAACTCGGCTAAGGATATGGGCAGTATTGACGCTACGGTCAACCTAACCCTCTCCGTCCTACCAGATAACATGCTGCTGCCAGGACTCTTCTTAGCGGCTTGCTTCATCTCAATAAGCATCGGAACGAGTGTAGGAACTATCGTTGCACTAACGCCAATAGCCGCAGGTATAGCCACGTCAACCAACAGCTCGCTGCCTTTCGTGGTCGCTATCGTGGTCGGAGGGTCGTTCTTTGGCGACAACCTATCGTTCATCAGCGATACAACAGTCGTCGCTACAAGGACACAAGAGTGCAAGATGGCAGATAAGTTCAAGGTCAACTTCTTCATTGTAGCACCTGCTGCCGTCCTCATCCTATTAGGTTATGTATTCATGGGAAGGGACATCCACACCGTAGGACAGGCCTCACACGTCGACTTCTATAGGGTTATTCCTTACATGGCTGTGCTTATCTGTGCTGTTTTCGGTATGAATGTGATGGCCGTTCTGACCATAGGTCTTGTCCTCACAGGCGCTATTGGCATCATTGATGGCAATTACGACCTCTACGGATGGTTTGGTAGTATGGGCAAAGGTATCACTGGCATGGGCGAGCTAATAATCATCACGATGATGGCAGGCGGTATGTTAGAGATTATCCGAGAGAATGGTGGCATCGACTACCTCATCAAGAAGATCACACGTCACGTCAGTAGCAAGCGTGGAGCAGAGTTAACAATAGCCTTCCTCGTCAGTTTAGTAGATATCTGTACGGCTAATAATACAGTCGCAATCCTCACCGTTGGCGGTATAGCCAAGCAGATTGGCGACCGTTACGGAGTAGATAAACGCAAGGCAGCCAGCATCCTCGACACCTTTTCTTGCTGTGCTCAAGGTCTGATACCATACGGTGCTCAGATACTGATGGCGGCTGGCTTGGCCAAAATCAACCCCGTTAGCATCGTTCCCTTCCTATATTATCCGATGGCATTAGGCATCACCGCCCTACTATCCATCCTCTTCCATTACCCCCGCCGATACTCATAACATAGCAACAACACCCATCAATCAACACCCAACACTCATCACCTAACACCCAATCCCATGCAACCAATAGAATCATCTGGGATGGACATCATCCAACGCAACTTCTTTCGTATCCTCTGTTCAGGCGCTTTCGGCACACAGTCGAGCCTCGAATCGATGTCAGCCTTCAAGTGGAGACGACTCATACAGATGGTGGAAGCACAACAGGTAATGCCCATCTTCACTAATGGTATCGCTCGTCACTCCATGGACGAAGGCCTTAACCTACCAGAGAGCATCATTACCGACATCAAAGCAAAGCAAGAAGAGCGCAAGACACTGACTGCGAGAATACCGAAGACCGTCAGACTTAGCAACTCACTACTTAATCGACGACTAAAGAGCCTCATCTATAAAGAGCTCCACAGCATCGATACCTCCATCGAAGCCCTCGACCTTTTAAAGCTCATTGTGTCTAATTCAGAGACCATGTTCACACGTGGCATGAACTTAGGAGGTATCATCACGATGGGCGAATACCTAAGGACACGTGGCAACAAGGTAGATTTCGTGAAGCTTGAGAACTGGCTGAACACCCTACAATTAAGTGCGATGGCAGAGCTACAAGGCAATGTACTCATCTCCGTCTTTGGCTTTGAAGAAGACGAGATACCCTTTGTCACGAAGACTGACCCTAATGCTTATCGACTCACACTACGCAGTATTTCAGACTTGGCAAGGGACACTGCGCATGAATGGCACTTCAAACAAAACGCTGCAGGGTTTGTTCAAAACAACAACACAGTGCTCCAACGCAACGTACGACGCAGTCTTCGCTACGTTAGATATGCACCCATCGAGACGACAAGTAACTTCTTTCGCAACTTCGTTAGAAGCCTTTCTGAAATAGAGGAATAGCCTTGTTCAACCATAGAGAAAGCCTTGCCCCAAGCGGACAAGGCTTTCTTATTTTAGTTAAATAAGTAGTTTTTCTACACTTTTCACCCTCATTAAGCTTTTTATCAGATATTTTTTGTATCTTTGTCCGTGGATAGTTAGAATCCAGAATATAAAAACCTAAATACAAAACATTCGTTTAATCAAGATGAAGAAAATCTTACTATCAGTGGCATTGATGGTAGCGAGCATCTCGCTTCATGCCACAGATGCGAACTATCAGGTAGTTCCTCTCCCACAGAGTGTCACTGCTGAGAAGGGTGCACCATTCGTTTTAGAAGTTTTCACCTCTATCAACGTAGCCAGCAAAGATGATGCGATGCGCCGTAATGGTGAGTTTTTGAAACAGTATATCACGGAGGCTACGGGTATTACTCTCGATGATCAGAACAAGAAGGGGAACACTATAACCTTAAAGCTCAACCCAAAGATTGAGAATGAAGAGGGTTATGTCATCACCATCAAGGCTAATACTATCACCATAGAAGGCAAGACGCCACGTGGTGTATTCTATGGTGTGCAGACCCTTCGTAAGTCTTTACCATTAGAGAAAGCCAAGAGCGTCACCTTCCCTGCAGCCCGTATCGTTGACTATCCACGCTTCGGCTATCGTGGTACGATGCTCGACTGTGCTCGTCACTATTTCAAGATGGACTTTATCAAAGAGTTCATTGACATGTTGGCCCTCCACAATATCAACACCTTCCATTGGCATTTAACAGAAGACCAGGGCTGGCGTGTGCAGATTGATCGCTATCCTAAGTTGACTGAGATAGGCTCAAAGCGTGCGCAGACCGTCATCGGCCGTATGACAGGACTCTATGATGACACACCTTACGGAGGCTATTATACAAAGGACGAGATGCGTGAGGTGGTTAAATATGCTGCTGATCGTTATATCACAGTCATCCCTGAAATCGATATGCCAGGCCACATGCTCGGCGCATTAGCAGCTTATCCAGAGCTTGGTTGTACTGGTGGTCCTTACAAAGTGGCTGAGCAATGGGGCGTATTCCCAGACATCCTCTGCGCTGGTAACCCTAAGACTTACGAGTTCGTAAACAATGTCTTAGACGAAATCGTTGATATTTTCCCATCTAAATATATCCATATTGGAGGCGACGAGGCCCCACGTGTGCGTTGGCAACACTGTCCTCGCTGTCAAGCTGAGATTAAGCGTTTAGGCTTGAAGGGCTCTAATGGTTTCTCTGCTGAGGCTCAGTTGCAAGCTTACTTCATGAATCAAGTGGCCAAGCACTTGGAGTCTAAGGGTCGTAACATCATCGGTTGGGATGAGATCTTAGAGGGTGATGTAGACAAGGGGACGACTGTCATGAGTTGGCGTGGCGTCAATGGCGGTATTGAAGCGGCTAAGCGTGGATTGGATGCCATCATGACTCCAACCACTTACTATTACCTTGATTTCTATCAGAAGCCAGATAATCGCATGATTCTCATCGGTAATATGCTCCCTGTAGAGACAACTTACAGCTACAACCCAGTGCCAGACGACGCTGCACCTGAGTTGAAGAAGCACGTTAAGGGTGTACAGGCAAACCTCTGGACTGAGTATGTTATCGGTCGCGACCTCGCTTTCTTCCAGCTCCTCCCACGTGTTGCAGCTATGGCAGAGACTGGTTGGACAGAGAACGACAAGAAGGACTTTGCTTCTTTCAAGACCCGTGAAACCCGCTTGAACGAGCTTTACAAGCACTTCGGATGGAAGACTTGCCAAGAACTCTACAAAGAAAAGAAGTAATTACGATGGTGTTTTAATATCATCTAATTAGTGTTTTAAGTTTCTCAATAGTTTGTGCTGACAGGGTGTGGGGGCTCTCCCCATATCTTGTCGGCTTTCTTTTTGTTTGCTAACAGAATGTTTGTCGATTAGATAGCGACCTTATTAACCACGATGACTGATAGGAGTAATAAATCTTATCCTATCTTTTTCTACTACTGACTGAGGTTTTTTAGCTTTGTATTCAATACCCTTTCCTTATTGAAATATCCTTACAAAACACACAAGAGAATGCTTGGGAAAAAGGAGTATAACCGTCCCCTTCCTACCACATATAAGTCGTTTGTTTCCAAGAAGTTACACAATTGCATAGGAGAAGGGCCTCTTCAAGGGTCGAGAACATGCCCTTCAAGGGGCAAGAAGGGCGTCTTCAACGAGCAAGAGGAGCGTCTTCTTCAAGCTTGTTAAGCCTCTTCTAAAATCAAGGGAGGAATTTTCTTTACAATAGAAGGCGTAAACATAGAGGGAACAGAGGTATCTCTCTGTCTACACCTATCCGTCGGTAAGATAGTTCAATACTGCCAACACGCAGCAAACAAGCGACTTATCGCACGACTGTATTAGAAGCAATGCCGTTTAAGGAACTCCTCATACTGATTGCGATAGCCATTGAAGACATTGATGTCTACCCCACCGTGGATGCCTCGCACCGTCCCGTCAGGACTCAACTGCCAGTAGGCAAGCTTGAAATTCGGCTTATACTCGCCATAACGAGCTATCCAAACGTGATAGTTATCACCTAAGTCGGGGGCTAAGGGCATATAGGTGTTGGCGAATACTTGGCTGATATAGAGTATCGGACGCTTACCCGTATGCTTATAGACATAGCTCATCCACGCTCGAATATGATGGAACATCACAGCCGCACCACCCATTGCTGCAATCTGTGCATCAGACGGTTCGACATCTAAGACTGGTGGTAGGTCGCCTTTCAAGAACCTACTGTACTTTAAGAAATACTTAGCTTGTGCTGTACCAGCCGACTTCGTTGAGAAGAAATGGTAGGTTCCTGTACGAATACCATGCGCACGTGCGGCCTTGTAGTCGGCTCCGTAGTAGGCATTCAACACCGTACAACCCTCTGTTGACTTGACATAAGCGAACGAAACAGGATAGTCTACCCTCCCCTTAATAGTCTTCGTACTCAGCGTACCGAGGTCGGTGATGCCCAGTCTGTCCCAATGTATCTTATAGACCTTACCATGGTCTTCGTGCTGATAGCGCGACAGGTCGATGCCATAGACACGGTCGGGATTATACGTAAGTCGCTCGCCCTTAAACACATTCGCTTTCCATTCGCCCACTTGTAGATACTCATGTGGGGCCACATAGATACCAAATCCGTTCCGTTTCCCACCTGTCCAATGGCCGTCATAGTAGCTTCCATCGTCGCCAAAATACTTTCCATAACCGTTGGGCACACCCTTCTCCATCTCGCCCACGTATCGGCCGCTTTCAAAACGAACGCCTACTAAGAGATTGCCGACAATCCTACTATGACGAGCATAGTATCGTTTCAATGCCGCTAAACCACCCGCTTTCTGCAAAGGAGTGAAGACACCGAGCGGTGTTGACGCATCCTCCGTCTGTAAGAGTACACTTCCTTGCTCCTTATCAGTCTCAAGTCGGTTGCAAGCAACGCCTTTCTCTTTCTTTGATGACGGCAGAAGGGTGTAACGATTGAGCTGAAGAATACGCAGCCGCGTTGAGGTAGCGAGCGTGGAGTCTAATACTTTGATAATTTTTCGTAGTGAGTCCATCGCTTGTACGACCTCCGCATTATAGTCGGCAACCTTGTTGTAGCCATAATCCTGCACACTATGAACACGCAGATAATAGCCCATCTCGTTGCGTTTGGTCTGTAGTCCGTCTAACTCTCCGTCCATCTTTGCCACCGTCTGACACAGGAGTTGCTGCACGCCGACGCCCTTCAAGTTGACTATCGTTGATGGTCGATAGTCCCATCGGATAAGAATACGACCCCGACAAGACGGTATGAGGGGCCAACGATTGACCCAATAGCCTTGTTGGCGGACGCTACGTGTAGGGATAGAGTCCTTGTTCACCGAACCACTGACAAATGATGAGTCAGCATAATCGGCAAAGTAGGCCACGGTCTTGCCGTCTGCCTCGACAGCATAATACGTCTCTTGACTAACGGAAACACCGCATTTATCCACCTCTTCCACTGAAGGAGGCAGACAACGAAAGATGATATATATAAATAGGAGAGCAAGTACAATACCAGCTCCTACATACTTTAATCGCCGCTGAAGGCTCGTACTAAACATTAAAAAAACCTTTAAAAACTTTGCAAAGTTAATGATTATTTCTATCTTTGCAGCCTATTTATGAAGAAATTGGCCAACATATCACTCTCAATCCTGCTATCTGTCATGATACTTTGGATTGGTTCGGGCATCATGGTAATGGTGTGCGAGCATACAGGGAATGTGTCTGTTGCCAAGATGGAGACTAAGAGACACTGCAATGAGAGCAAGGCCGACCATTGCATGAAGTATAATGTAAAGACGCTATCGCCTACGAATACGGCACAGAGTAGCTTCTTTAAGCTCCAACCCTTACAGTTGTCTCTTCTCCCACAGATGGTTAGCTGCAATCAGCTTCTGCCTTTGCCCGTTCTGACAAAGGCACCAGAGAGGGTGTTGTCGTTGCTTTGGCATAGTCCGCCACGACAATATCTTCGTATCCTCACCACGCTTTTAATTTGATTTCTTGATGTGTTTGTTGCCCGCAGAATGGGGTGACAGAGGATTCTTCCTACCTGTATCTCAAGTGATTACAGGTGCTAAGGCCGTATCAGTCTACGCCATATACTGATATTGCCCATCTATTCACAAATTCTAAAACATCAAGTAATCAAACAATAATGAATAAGATTATATATTTAGCAGGACTGACCCTATTGTCTGTCCTACCAGCTGCAGCACAGCAGACTGCCCCCGACTCTACCGCAACACTTAAAGATCAGACGCTCTCTGACGTGACTGTCACCGCAAGAAGGGCGTCAGTGAGATCGCTCTCTGGCGCTATCAACGGGAAAGACATCCTACGAGATGAACTCTTCAAAGCCGCTTGCTGCAACCTTGGTGAGAGCTTCGTAAACAACCCAGCAGTCGATGTTAACTACTCTGATGCGGCCACTGGTGCAAAGCAGGTGAAGCTTCTTGGACTCAGTGGTACGTATGTTCAGATGCTTACAGAGAACCTTCCTAACTTCCGTGGAGCAGCCCTCCCCTACGGTCTCGGCTATGTTCCTGGTAGCTGGATGAAGAGTCTTCAGGTCAGTAAGGGCAACTCCTCTGTCAAAAACGGCTATGAAGCAATGGCCGGACAGATTAATGTTGAATACTTAAAGCCCGAAGATCCGGAGGGAGTAACGCTCAATCTCTATGGTAGTACGATGGGTAAATTCGAGGCAAATGCCGATGGTAACATCCATATCAACGGTAATAAGAACCTTAGTACGGGGATTCTTGCCCACTTCGAGAACAACTGGAGCAAGCATGATGGTAATGGGGATGGCTTCCAAGACGACCCTCGTGTAAGGCAATATAACCTTCAGAACCGATGGTATTGGAAGTCGGGTAGCTACATGTTGCACGCTGGCTTGTCGCTATTAAAGGAAGATCGCACGAGCGGACAGGTCGACCATCATGGCTCTATGACAGCAGGTATGACGCCTTATCGCATCAATATCGGTACGAACAGATATGAGGCTTACATGAAGAATGCCTTTATCTTAGACCCAGCACACGGTACGAACATTGCCTTAATGGGCAATGTTTCTATGCACCAGCAGAACGCTTCGTATGGTATCAAGGACTATTACGTCAATGAAAAGACTGCTTACGCATCGTTGATCTTTGAGACTAACTTCACTGATGAGCATAACCTCTCTGCCGGACTGAGTCTTAACCATGACTACCTGCACCAGAGTCTGACCCTGCCAACCTCTGCTGTGCCTGCTAACTACGGTAATCTCTACCCGCTCACACGGGGTATTGAGAGCGAGACAACACCGGGCGCATACGTGCAATACACTTATAACCTGCATAATAAGCTCATCGCTATGGCAGGATTGCGTGTCGACCATAGTAATGTCTACGGCACCTTTGCCACTCCAAGGTTTCACTTAAAGTGGGTTCCAACCGATTTCCTCACCTTTCGTCTATCGGCTGGTAAAGGCTACAGGAGTCCTCACGCACTGGCTGAGAACAACTATCTTATGGCTTCTGGTAGACGTCTTATCATCGACAAGCTCAATCAGGAGGCGGCATGGAACTATGGGGCAAGCTTCGCTTTCCTCATCCCTATCGCACAGAAGATGCTGAAGTTGAACGCAGAGTACTATTACACCGATTTCCTTTCACAGACGGTTATCGACTACGATACGAACCCGCAGGAGATTCATGTTACTAATCTCGATGGTAAGAGCTATTCGCATACGTTCCAGATTGATGCGTCTTATCCGCTCTTCAAGGGCCTTGAACTGACAGCAGCCTACCGTTATAACCTCGTGAAAACCACCTACGGCGGTAGACTGATGTGGAAACCGCTGCAGAGTAGATACAAGGGACTGCTCACAGCAAGCTATAAGACGCCATTAGGTCTGTGGCAGTTTGATGCTACCTTGGCCTTGAATGGTGGCGGACGTATGCCTGAGCCTTACACTCTCGCTACTGGTAACCTCTCTTGGGAACGCAACTATAAGGCTTACGGACAGGTTAACGCACAGATAACAAGATACTTCCGTAACTTCTCACTCTACCTCGGTGGAGAGAACCTTACGAACTTCAAACAGAAAAACCCTATCATTGGCTATCAAAACCCATGGGATAACAGCTTTGAGCCAACAATGGTCTACGGACCTATTCAGGGTGCTATGGCATACGTGGGCATTCGTCTCAATCTCGGAAAACATCAACAATAAGGATATTAGAACACATTTTATTAATACATAAAAACAATTCAGATATGAAGAAAACTATTTTCACAATGATGTTGGTCATGACTGCCATGATCGCAACTGCTAAGAATCTCAAGACCGTTATCTACACGACAACACCACAGATGCACTGCGCTAACTGTGAAGCTAAGGTCAAGAACAACCTCAGATTCGCTAAGGGTGTGAAGGAGATCAAGACTGATGTAAACGAACAGAAGGTCTATGTTACTTACGATGCACAGAAGACTAACGAGGAGCAGATTAAGAAGTACTTTGAAAAGTTTGGTTATAAAGCTGAGAAAACAACTAAGGAAGCTAAGATTCCTGTGCACGAGAATGAGGAGTGCGACAATATGTAATCAGCTAAAAGGCCTCTAAGTATTTGATTGTAAGGGCCATCTGCGTTTACTTGGTGGGGCTTAAACAGTCCTAAAAGTACACTTTCTGCCGCCCTAGCAAGCATTATCCATCGACCATTACACGACTTTCATCAGTCAATGTAATGGTCGATTTGTGTAGGGGAAGGGGGAGGGGCCAACTGGTAGTTAGTATGTGAGGTTACCCCTATTGGCCTGCTATTGATAGGAGATGGGCTGCTTAGCATATGGAGGACATGGAGGGGTATCTCGGTGATCACTCCCCTCTCCATTCGGAGAGGGGCTGGGGTGAGGCCTCTGATGGCTGTAAGGTTCTGTGATATCGGTTGACTTAATGTCTCTGTGTGACTTTGTGTGTTCTGTTCTTCTGTGTAATTCTGTGAGAAAAAGAAATGTCCTCTGTGAGAAACGGAATTGCTCTCCGTGAGAAAAAGATTTGTCCTCTTCGAAAGAAAGAATTATCCTCTGTGAGGGAAGAGACGTTATTCAAAAAGATAGAAACTGTCAAGATATTTCGATAGTCTCGCTTCTCTCTTTTCAACGACACGCCCTTCTCCGTTGAAGAAGACGCCCTTCAACAATCGAGAACATGCCCTTCTTGCCCCAAGAAGGGCATGTTCTACAAGCATAAAGAGCGTGTTCTTAAATGCTAAATGTAACGTGTTGGTTTAGTGAGTGTTATGGTGTATTTTGTAGTGGATGTGATACTTTCGTGTAGAGAGCATTTTATTCGATGCAATGTAAGGATTTTTCGTTGTCTTACTTATGGTTTAGAATAGGAGAGGGCATCCTCTTAGCGTAACGACAGAAGGGATGGAACGCACATTGCAGATCATCTCGTTGAGGCTTAAAAAGGGCTGCTTGGCCGTCAGATTTTGGCATTTAGAAAGTTTTTTGTATATTTGTACGATAAATGATAGGGCACCCCTCCACACCTTATAATATATAGGTCGGGGGATGAAAGGTAAAGGAACGCTATCAAACAAGGTTATGTAGTAATAACAGGAAACAGCAACTATGGCAAAATTAACAGTTAACAATTACGAAGAGCTTGCTGCCCGACTGGGCGAGAAGCTTGGTGAAAGCGAGTGGTTACTCGTCGATCAGGAGAGAATTAACCTCTTTGCTGATGCGACACTCGACCATCAATGGATTCATGTCGACACTGAGAGGGCTGCTGTCGAGAGCCAATACAAGAGCACAATAGCCCATGGCTACCTGACACTGTCGCTTCTTCCGCACATGTGGCAGGAGATTATCGAGGTTAACAACCTAAAGATGATGGTCAACTACGGTATGGATAAGATGCGCTTCGGTCGTCCTGTCCTCGTGAACTCACGTATCCGTCTTGTCGCTTCACTCGATAGTATCGAGAATTTAAGGGGTATTTGTAAGGCTGGAATCAAGTTCCAAATAGAGATAGAGGGCGAGCGCAAGCCTGCTCTTGAGGGTATTGCTACCTTCCTTTATTACTTTGAATAAACGGCCTTCGGCATTTAGAATAATCGTAGGTGACCATGGATGAGTGCTGCTTGTCTGTGGTCACTTCTTTTGTTGATGGTTGGCAGTGGGGTAGGCGAGGGTTGCGAGAGGAATAGACGATGTCGCTTTGACCTTGACTATAAGTGGGTTATGTTCGGAGAAGATAAGAGGATAGATTAGAAGAAATAGTCAAAAGAAGCCTTAAAACTACCGCGTTTCAACGTAATTAATGTTAAATAAGATGCAAGACAATTAACGAAAAATATAATTTATTGTACCTTTGTTCACCGAAAAAGATTACTTTAGGGGACATTAGAACTCAAGACCAAAAAAGGGATTTGTCGTTTAACAGAACATTATTAAGTAAATAAAGTATGGTATATAACCAACTCAAATTGCAGAGTCAACTCTGTTTTAGATTGTACACAGCGAGCAGACTTGTTACACAAACTTACTATCCATTGCTTGACGAGTTAGGTCTCACCTATCCTCAGTACCTCGTTTTGATGGCTCTTTGGGAAGAGGATCATCAGAAGGTGATGGCACTTGCCCACCGACTCTACCTTGATTCCAACACGATGACGCCACTTCTTCAGCGCATGGCTCAGCTCGGTTTGGTTGAACGTGTCAAAGGAGAACGCGACGGAAGAGAGACTTTTGTGTCGCTGACTGAGCATGGTAAGGAACTACAAGAGAAGGCTAAGGACATCCCTTCTTGTATGGTCAATAAACTGTTTGAGGATGAGGAGGAGTTGAATAGATTTAAGGAAATAGCCTTAGACCTCGACCGCTTGATAGCTCATCTGGCTGAACAGCGTGCGAAAGAGAAGGAGGCTGTGATGGAGAAGATGCGCGAGGAGCGTTTAGCCTCTAAAAGACGTAGATGGTAAAGTGCGTTAATAGTTTATTAGAATATATGCCGAAGGTGTATCATGGATGGTTTTCTCCGTCCTGATACACCTTTGTTGTGTTTCTACCCTTTGCCTCCTTGCTGTGTCGGGGATGGTTTTCTCCGTCCTGATACACCTTTGTTGTGTTTCTACCCTTTGCCTCCTTGCTGTGTCGGGGATGGTTTTCTCTCTGTCCGATACACCTTTGTTGTGTTTTGTTCGTTGGGTCTGTTACGTTGTTATAGGGCGGTAGATACTTTCGGCAAAGGGCTGATTTCTAGGAGAATACATTTTCAAGAAAGGTGGTGAACGGCATCGTGTAGCGTTGAGGTAAGTGTTTTCTCTCGATTTATATTGTTTTCTGAGGGATGTCCTACACAGTCCTCATTCTTATAGCGTCAGTTTCGCTATCCGTCATATTCGTATTTGTAATGTTATGAAAAACCTTTACATGTGATTAACCTAATGCTCTACGAAATAGAAGTATCTTCTCCTCTATATTCAAGTTTGTAACCCACAATTAACCAGAAATTTAGGAACAGCGTTTGAGAGGATGCCTTTCTTGCCTCAAGAAGAGCCTCTTCTTGTCCCTTGAAAGGCCTCTTCTCGATTGCATAAAGGCCTCTTCTTCAAGCATGAGGGGCGTGTTTTCGAAAAGAGAGGAGTGTGGTTACTGAAATATCTTGACAGTTTCTATCTATTTGATTAGCGTCTCTTCCCTCACAGAGGATAATTCTTTTTCTCACAGAGTAACACAGAAGAACAGAATACACAGGGTTTCACAGAGACATTAAGTTAACTGATATCACAGAATGTTACAGCCAACATCCATCACCCAACACCCCTCTATAGCTAATCATCAACACCCAACACCCATCACCCAACACCCAACAGAAGCCTTCCCCCAACCTTTTTTCCCTCCTTTTCTTGCTCATTCTCCATATTTTTCATAATTTTGTAACGTGTCGGAGTGGGGCTGCGTCAAAACGAGGGTGGGCCCTATTGATACGGTATAAACGAACGAAGAAGAATGAAGAAAATACTCCTTTTACTCGCTATCTCCCTCTTTACGGTGGGAGCACATGCTCAGAAAGATGTTGTCTCGGTTGCTGATATGATTAAGATCTTCCAAGCCAAGACGCTACAGATGGGTAAGCAGGTGCTTGAAAAACAAGGTTATGTCTATAAGGGTGTGTCGTCTGACGCTTACGGAAAGGACTATAACTGGGTGAAGAACATGACTTTAACGAGCGACTTCTTGCCTACTGCGATGGGACGTGGTAACTCCAGTATGGTCCTTCTGGCGCAGGATGGTAAGACGGTCTACGTCTATGTCTTTAATCGTACGGCCTTTGCAGGACTGCAGGCACAGGTGAAGGCGATGGGCTACGACATGGGTTCGGCGGTGAAAGGGGATAAGAGTACGCTGATATGTACGAAGGACAATCAGCCCACTATCAGTTTCCTTACGCTCCAACAGCCGTTGCCTTACTGCCTGCAGATAACGGAGTAAGTCGATAAGGGATTGAATTAAAGGATAAGAAAGAAGCTAATGAAGAAGAAACCAACCTATAAAGTGCCAGTGTCTATCTGTGCTATTGTCTTGTTCGTCGGGGCTATTGTACTTGCTATTCTTATGGAAACGCGACAGATGGCACCCCCTCGTAAGTATGAGGTGGACATGTCTGGTGAGGTAATCGGTATTGATAATGGTCCGAAAATACCAGTGTTAACAAAGGAGGAGGTCAAAGACGAGGAGGTTAAAGAGGAGAAGAAGAAGGATAGTCCTAAGCCTGAAGCGACTGAGACAGAGGTGTCTCAGGAGCCGGAGGAACCAGTCATCGTTCCTACTAACCCTGATGGGCAGTCGGAGCCGGCTATTAAAGCTCCTATGCCAGATATTAAGAAGCCTACTATCGACCAGATCGATAATTAGGGTTCGGCCTTCGCTCCATACGATATTACGATTGGGATATAGCAAGCATGCCTTGTTATATCCTTTTGTTTTTAGCCCTTTTGAGACGGAGAGGGACATAGGGTCTCTGATAGAAGAGGCATTACACCTTATTATATAGTAGGTCTTACCGCAGTTGTGGGACATGGGCTCTCTGATAGAAGAGGCGTTACACCTTATTATATAGTAGGTCTTACCGCAGTTGTGGAACATGGACTCTCTGATAGAAGGGGCGTTACACCTTATTATATAGTAGGCTTTACCTTTGTTGTGGGACAAAGGGTCTCTGATAGAAGAGGCGTTACACCTTATTATATAATAGGCTTTACCTCTGTTGAGGGACAAAGGCTCTCTGGTAGAAGGGGACGTTATACCTTATTATATAGTAAGTCTTTCCTTTGTGGTAGTACCACTCTTGAATGTTCACATAACTTTGTTGTAATAGAAGGTGTTATGTGCTTGGAATGAGTGAGGGCCGAGGAGAAATAAACAAAAAGGTAGGAACCCCTCTAATTGTTGGTTCCTACAATCGGTGCCCCTACTCATAAAGTGGGAAGAGGGTAGTGGAGTCAGGTCGCCTGTGGACTCTATAGGTGTAAAAGAAAACCTTTCATCTCCCTGTGACAGCTATGAGAAATACGACCGTCAAAGCCTTTTAGAAGGATAGCCCATTCTATCCTCCCAACGAGTTCGGCCTTAAGACTAAATTTGATTCCAGTTGACTTGTGTGATTCGGCCACCCTTTACGGTGGCAGAAATGACGTAGCTACGTTTAGACTTACCCCCCTTACGATCGATGTCCAGTGTGGCAGGGACTTTAATACGTAGTTCTGCATCATCATCATTACTGCTTTTCTTCACCTCAGCAGGTGAGCCAAGATGCCAGTTAATGGTCTTCACGTCAGCTTGATAGAGTTTGTCGGTCATGTAACGACGCACATCTTTCACCGTGGCACCGCTTGCCCCGAGGAAATTAAACGATGAAGCAACAGCACCAGAAATCTTGTCAGTACTCTTACTGTTCATTCCCTGTAGCAGTTGACGTACCGCACTGACAGCTTTCGTCTTATCCCCCTCCGATACAGTTGGTACGAGGATCGTCTTCAGCTTCTCGTCGGCTTCCTTACTGTGGAGGCCATTTGGGTGTTGAGCTTTGTATCCGAGGAAAGCATTCTCATCGTTTTTAGCCACGGCTTGCGCCCAGTCTATCTCGTCAATCTTAGCCTCTATCTCCCCTCGATGAGTAGAGTTAGGATACTTAGCGATGAACTGCTGTAACACATCCTTTGAATTGCTTGCTAAGGCAACAGCCAAGTCATTATTAGCTTGTTGGGCATTTGCCGTCGTTGTTGTCAATGCTTTCAGTCGTGCAGCGATACTGTCACGATGCGCCTTCGGTGCTGATGGGTTCCCATCAAGGTAGTTCTTCAACACCGTAGCCTCGTTACTACTAATCGCTTGGGCGTAGGCGTCCTGCTCAGTGTTAGTCTTGCTTGACCCTATCTCTTGGTTGTAAAGGAAGAGCAAGACGGCAGCTGTGATGGCAGCGATGAGCAAAGAGACAGCCAAAGAGAGGTGGTTATCCTTAGACGACTTACTTTCCTCTTCCTCTTCAGTGGTCTCTGCGATTGCTTCGGCCTTTGCTATCACCTCCTCATCGGCCTTGTTGTCCATGATGAAATCGGCATCTACCGTCTCATCCTCAATCCCCTCGTCTTCGAAAGGCTGCTGTGGTTCAACGTTGTTATGGCTTGATGCCTCCTCAGCTGCAGGACGTTCAGCCTCCTTCTCCTCGTTTGCTTCGTTCTTGTCGACAGCGACAACGACAGCAGGAGCGGCTGTAGCGTGTTCGTTAGAAAGTTCGTTTGATTTCTGTTCAGTAGTATTTACGGAAGGTTCAAAGTGACTTTCCGTATGATGACAATTAGGACATGACGTCTCTTCCTTGAGGTACAACTCACCACAATGAGAACATTTAATGATATGTCCAGCAATCTCTACACCGCAACTGGGGCATACGGGAGCCTTATCGCTCACTTGATGGCCACATTCAGGGCATTTGATGATCATTTATCTAACGTAAGATTATAGTAGTTTGGATAATTATCTTTTTCTTTTCTCTTGGTCGGCTATCTTCGTCGTCGTGGGAATCTTAGTTCGCGCATACTGTGTCTTCCCATCAAGCGCGACTTGTCGACATATCCGTTAACGCCATTGATGCGCCCTTTACCGGTGTATTGCCAAGCGAAGATGTCCCTTCCGTCTTGCAGTACCGGCTCTCGTCCGTTATACTGTGCGATAAAGAGCTTATAGCCATCAAGGGCCCCACTGAGGTAGCGATCATAGAAGTTTGTGTAAGTGTAGACCAACGGCTTGACCCCATACTCCTTTGTCATGAGTATGAGGAAACGCTGAAGACTATCGCACAAAGCCTCTCGGCCCAGTCCGCCAGTAGTCTCAATATCTACCATCGGAATGAGGTCTTGGTCCTGTGGGCGGCATTGCATGCGAAAGTTCCTAAGCTGTTCTTCTTGTGGGACATTCGGACGATAGAAATGATATGAGCCTACGTTCATACCGTAGCGTTGTGCCGCTTCGATATTGTCAAGATAGCGTTGGTCGATACGTGAGCCTCCTTCAGTAGCTTTTAAGTACACGTAATTGAGTTTGTGATTACTGTTCTCGGCCACTGTCTCCCACCATACGTCACCTTGATAATGGCTCATATCGAGTCCGTGGATGTGACTGCAGGTGTCTTCGCATTGTATAGTATATTGCGCCTTAGTACCTGCAAAAGAGAAGATGCAGGCTATGAGGAATATTACTCTTATTAACTTCATAGCTGCAAAGGTAACATTTTAAGTTGAGATAGCGGAGTGAAGGATGTATAAATATCTCTCTTTTAGTATTTCTTAATCCATGATTCGTATGTAATTGTCAGTCGTTACTTATCGTGTTAACTGTCCGTAGCGAATTATTTACACGATAATAATTATTTATTTTCACGACTGGAAATATTTTTCTTCATGACTGGAAATATTTCTTTTCACGTAAATAATTCGACAATGCAATGCTCCTCAACCTTACAGATAATGCTTTGTTATTGGGCCTATTAGGCTTATTAGAGGGCTTATTAGCCTTATTTATTAGCCCAATTGGGCCTTATTTATTGGCCCAATTGGCCTTATAGGGCCTATAGGGCTTATAGATTATTAGCCTTATTGGGCTTATTTATTGGCCCTATTAGCCTTATTGGGCCTATAAGGCTAATAGATTATTGGCCTTATTAGCCTTATTTATTGGGCCAATTGGGCCTTATAGGGCCTATAAGGCTAATAGATTATTGGCCCTATAAGGCTAATAGCTAAGCCCCTATTAGCCCTAATAGCGACCTAAGGGTAAGGCGAATTCTATTCCTTGGCAGCCTTAAGATACTGTTCGTAAAGCCATTTCTTTTGTTCAGCAATCGTGAGATTACTATTATCGAGTTCGATGGCATCATCGGCTTTACGGAGTGGTGACGTGGCACGATGAGAGTCGATATAGTCGCGTTCCTCCACGTTCTTGAGTATATCGGCATAGTCGGCATCCATTCCCTTCGCCCTTAGTTCGTCGTAACGACGCTGTGCCCTCACCTCTGCAGAGGCAGTGACAAATATCTTTAATTCAGCCTTTGGGAACACTACCGTACCAATGTCTCGTCCATCCATGACGATACCTTTCTCTGCACCCATGCGTTGTTGTTGTGCTACAAGGGCCTCACGAACAAAGGCAAGGGTGGCGATAGGGCTCACATGAGACGATACCTCCATCGTTCGGATGGCGTTTTCAACGTTCTCACCATTGAGGTAAGTGTCTGGACGACCAGTCGTTTTATTAAGTTGGAAACTAATGTTAATATCTTTCATCTGCTCCTTCAGTTCCTCTTCACGGATAGTTCCGTCAGCGTTAAAGAGGTTATGTCGGAGTGCATAAAGCGTTACAGAGCGATACATAGCTCCTGTATCCACATAGATATAGCCAATCTCTTTGGCCAAGTCCTTTGCCATTGTACTCTTTCCACATGATGAAAAGCCGTCGATGGCGATAGTTATTTTCTTCATATACTTACTTTTCTCGTATTTATCATTGCCTTATCTCGCTGCATCTACCTCCCTCGCAACCTATCATTTCATCACCACCCAGCACCTAACACCCATCACCTAACATTCAACACCCATCACCCAATACCAAACACTCTACGCACATTCTCATTGGTTCTCTGGGCGAACTCGGCCTCATCAAGGCCATAGCTTGCAGCAAGGGTACGCATCACTTCAACGATGAAAGCACTCTCGTTGCGTTTACCACGGTAGGGGACAGGTGCCATGTAAGGGCTATCTGTTTCGAGAACGATACGGTCGAGGGGTACTGCAGCAGGCAGGTCCTCACGAAGATGACTACTCTTAAACGTAGAGACACCGCCCACACCTAATACAAAACGGTCGAAGCGTAGGAACGCCTCAGCCTCTCGTTGATTGCCAGTGAAGCAATGGAAGACACCACCCGGCAGTTCCTTCTCATAGTGTCGCATGATATGTATCATCTCGTTCTGGGCCTTCCGACAGTGAATCATCAGTGGTAAGCGTGTCTCCACACTCCATTTTACAGCCTCCTCAAAGGCCGCCAACTGTTCTTGTTCGTATTCTCTCGACCAATAGAAATCAAGTCCAACCTCACCAATGGCGATGATTGTCTCACCAGGTAAGGCTGTCCCCTCCTCCTTCTGTTTGAGGGAAAGCATGATACGTTGGTACATTGCGTCTAATACCTCACGCCAGTCTTTGCGCACCTCTTCGGGTTGTAATCCTATCATTGGGTAACAGGTGTCAGGGTACTGACGGCATACAGCCATCACAGTGTCCATTGACTTGAGGTCGATAGCTGGTATGAATATCTTTTCTACGCCTGCTTCACGAGCGCGACTGATTACCTCTGGGAGGTCGTCAGCAAATTCTTCTACATCTAAATGAGCGTGGGTGTCGATAATCATTGGGTGTTGGGTGATGGGTGTTGGGTGATGAATGTCGGGTGTTGGGTGGTGTCTTTAGGGGTGTTGGGTGATGGGTGTTGAGTGTTGATGGAGTGTTTATAAGGGTGTTGGATGATGAGTGTTGGGTGTTGATGGAGTATTTATAGGGGTGTTGGATGATGAGTGTTGGGTGTTAACGAAATGTTTATAGGATATTGAAGGAGCGTATATAAGCTGAGAAATGATAGATATTGAGAACAGCTACTCCACGTTTATTTCGTTTTTATCCAGCCTGTCCTGTTAGGGCTCCCCTCCTTCGGAGGGGCTGGGGGAGGTCCCCCGTTACCTCTTCCTATGCAGCATTCTCTGTGCGTATGCCACCAGTTCTGTTTTCCTGTCATCACTCACCTTCACCGCATCGAGGTATTTATTAGCCTCATCAAAATAGTAGTTGATACGTTCGATAGCCATCTTGTCGACCCCAATACTATTATAGAGTGCAGTGACGGCAGCCACCTTCTCGTTATGATTAAAGTTCTCACAGCCAATCCATCTCTCCAACTCTTTACGTTGGCGAACGTTCGCCTTGTTGAAAGCATTTATCAGCATGTAAGTCTTTTTATTACTGATAATATCGCCACCTATCTTCTTTCCGAATACTTTCGGGTCTCCATAGACATCGAGGTAGTCGTCTTGTAGCTGAAAGGCCAGTCCTATCTGTTCGCCAAACTTATAGAGATTGTCTACGTCATCGGCTGGTGCATCAGCAAGGATAGCGCCAATCTTCATCGCACAAGCCAATAGTACACTTGTCTTCAGGCGTATCATCTCGATGTATTCGGCCTCCTTTACGTCATTGCGGTTCTCAAACTCCATGTCATACTGTTGACCCTCTCCTATCTCGAGTGCCGTTGTCGTGAAGAGACGCAACACCTCACGCAGGTGCCTACTGTCACACTGTTCCATACGTTCGAAGGCCAATACGAGCATAGAGTCACCCGACAAGATAGCTGTGTTAGCGTCCCAACGCACGTGAACCGTCTGCTGTCCGCGTCGAAGAGGTGCATCATCCATCAAGTCATCATGCAAGAGAGTATAGTTATGGTAGGTCTCCAAGGCGCAAGCCGGTGATAGTATCGTCTCCGGATCATCTTTGAAGAGATTATAGGCAAGGAGCATCAGCGTAGGACGGATGCGTTTCCCACCTAACGAGAGTACGTATTTAATAGGGTCATACAAGCTCTGTGGCTTGCGATCGTAGGTCAGATTGTTTATATACTCGTTAACTTTACATAGGATTTCGTCAGCAGTGTACATATAGAGTAGGTGTTAAAAGTTATGTTATAAATAATCGTTGTGACGGCAGACGGCCGTCGTGTGTGTTAAGAGAGTTGGAAGACAAAAGGTATCTCTACCAACGAGCGGCATGGTTTATTGCGTTCGATGCCAGGCTTCCATTTGCCCATTGTCTTCAAGACACGCAGTGCCTCAGCATTAAGGACAGGTATCTTACCATTCTTAACAGTCACATCATGCACCGTACCATCGGCATTGATGATAAAAGTAATATTCACTGTCCCTTGCAGATTATTGTCCTTAGCATCGGCAGGGTACTGTAATGTCTTCGTAAGCCACTTCATAAACTCCACCCAACCACCTGGGGGTGTAGGCGTCTGGGATAGGATTCGCTTGCTAACCTTATCGTCATAACGTTCTACAACCTTGTCGGATGTATCGTCAGACATCTTCTCCATCTCCTTTTTAGCTTCTTCTTTCACCTTCGGAGGTTCGGGAGTTGTAGTCACCATAGGCATGACGATGGGTTCTTCACTTACTTGTGGAGCACCCGTCTTCTTGTCGTTTGAGTTCATACTCCCCGCATCATGCGGTGTTACCTTATTAGGTATATCACGCCGTTTCAGGTTGAGTAAGTCCTCCATCGTGGGTTTCTTGTCCTCTTGTGTCTTAGCTAAATCTTGCTGGTCGATGGCCGGCAGCATGTCCATATCGTGTAGTGTGACATTCTTAATGGCCTTGGTATTGGCCGAGTCGTCCTCTGTTCCCGATGAATTATACTCCATGGCAACAAAGAAAATAGACAGTGCAACGATGATTCCCAACAGGAAACCAACCCACCGTTTACTCTCTAAATCAGCTCTATTTGACTTCTTTATTTCCAATATAAGATATACTAAACGCTCGTTTCTGCCGTTATACAAACCATAGATGGCTAATTATTGCCATATAAAAGGTTGCAACGACAAAAGTAATAAGATATTCGGAAAAAGCTGTAACTTTGCCGAGAAATTAGTTTAGAACAGATGAAAAAAATCGTTTTCACCCTCCTATTAACACTTTTTGCGGCTGTTATGCGAGCGCAGGAGAGTCAAACTGAATACAACTTCTTGCGTCTTCCGGTCAGTGCCCATGCTGCTGCTTTAGGCGGAGAGAATATTTCAATTATCGAGGACGACCCCTCGTTGATGTTTTCTAACCCTGCCTTAGCGTCGTCAGTGAGCGACAAGACCGTTGGACTCAACTATATGAACTATATGCGAGGAGCCCATTTCATGAGTGCATCGTACACTAAAGCCTTAGGTGAGAAGGCTACTCTCGCTGGCGGTGTACTCTATATGAACTACGGGAAGATGAAGGAGGTCGATGCTAACAACGTACAGACAGGTACGTTCAATGCCAGCGACATTGCCGTTGAAGGTATCTTTTCCTACGAGTTAGCACGCAACCTTGTGGGCGGTATCACGGCAAAGTTTATCACATCTTATATCGGACAATACAACTCAATGGCTGTGGGTGTCGACCTCGGCCTTAACTGGTATGAGCCAGATCACCAATGGTCGGTGTCGTTAGTGGCTAAGAATCTCGGTGGACAGATAAAGGCCTACGAGGAAGACTATGGTAAGATGCCTATTGACGTACAGTTAGGTGTGAGCAAGACCTTCGTTGCCTTACCTGTAAGAGTGTCTGCCACGCTTGTCGATATGACCCATTATGACTATAGGTTCATCAATCATTTAAATCTTGGAGCAGACATTCTGCTATCGGAAAGTATATGGATTGGGGGCGGATATAACTTTCGCAAGGCCGACGAGATGACCATCGGGACGGCAGAGAACGCCAGTGCACATGGCGCAGGGTTCAGTGTAGGAGCGGGAATCAACCTCGAGCAGTTCAAACTGAACCTCGCTTACGGCAAGTATCATGCTGCCAGCAACTCCATAATGGTCAACCTCGGCTACTCGTTCTAAGTCGAATTAACGCCTTACAACACATAAATAATATCGTTTTTTGCGGTTGTTTCAACATTTTTTTATACTTTTGTCCCCATCATGAGATATACTGTCAAATGTAATAACTGCGGTCGCGACTTTGTGGCCGAGACCGAGAAGTATGGGACAATGAAGTATCGTTGCCCCTATTGTGGTAACGTGTTGACTTGTAGGTTTGATGAACCACAACCTATCCGTACGCATGCTCGCTCCGTTATTCCATTGGCTGAGGCTTCACCTATCGTCGTTAAGAAGGCTAAAAACTTACCGACTGTACCGACGCACCTCCTCCACACGCCTTCAAAAGAGAAGCTTGCGGAGATGAGACAGAAGCTTGTTGAAGCGTCTCAACGAGCTGGTGAGACCTTGAAGAACGCAACCGAGACCACAACCGAGTTTGTTAATAAGTCGTCTTCGCGCCTGCGTCGTTTTCAAGAGAAGTACGCTGACGGTGATCTCTGGATATTCTTCGGGTTCAGTTTAGCGTTTGTTCTTTCGGTCCTTATCGGTCTCTTCGTTTGTGCTGAGGTTGTTAAGGTTATCGCCGAGGGCAATTCTTGGCTGTTTAAGAACTATATTGAGATACGTAACGCTATCTAAAAGCACACATCTTATTACTTACTATCTCCACAGACTACACCCGTTTGTGTCAACACGACGTATGTCTTCCATTCGTCTTGACATACGTCATGCAACGACCTTCGTGTCTTTATGTCAATATTTTTCGCTCCTCTTGGATGGAGTATGTGCTCTTCAAGATAGAAGAAGAGCCCCTTCAATGTTCAAGAACATGCCCTTCTTGGCCCAAGAAGGGCATGTTCTTCATGCAAGAAAGGCATGTTCTCGAATGGTGTTTGTAATCGTTTGATTTCTTGTGGGTTATAGTGCCGATGGTAAACTGTGTTGTTCTCCTATATTGAGTGTCCTTAACTTGATGAGATGTAATGATTTTTTACATCCTTATTGACTACTCTAAAGGGTGTTTGGATTGGTAAATTACTCGTGTGATGGGTGTTTGTTAAGGTCGTTGGGGGCTTTTCCTCTCACAGAGGATATTTTTTTCTCTCACAGAACTCACAGATTTAACAGAACCCATTTGCGCACTGTTTCGATTCCACAGAAGGCCTCCGGCATACAGAATTCACAGAACGTTACTGCTAAAGTTGGCTGTAAGGTTCTGTGAATTCGGTTGACTTAATGTCTCTGTGGGCCTTTGTGTGTTCTGTTCTTCTGTGTAAATCTGTGAGAAAGAGAACGCACCCACTCTATGAGATGACACACAAGCAACTCGCTGGGGAGTATTTTCTCTCACAGAGCACACAGAGTTCACAGAGCTTTTTGGCGCACAGTTTCGAGCACACAGAAGGCCTTCGGCATACAGAGAACACAGAGCGTTTCAGCTAAAATTGGCTGTAAGGTTCTGTGATATCGGTTGACTTAATGTCTCTGTGAAAGCTTGTGTGTTCTGTTCTTCTGTGTAATTCTGTGAGAAAAAACGAACACTTGAGACTCGCTGAGGACTTTTATCTCTCACAGAGTCCACAGAGTTCACGGAGTCTTTTAGCGCATGTTTCGATTCTACAAGGGGAGGGGACAGCAACTACTTAGTACTTGTCAAAAGCTGTGTGAATGGGAGGGTCGTGGGCAGTTGCGGGCAGAAAAACAGGATAAAGACGTGTTAAAGAAGCTGAAATAGGCTACAATTAAAAAAAATACTATAAAGTTGCAGATAGCTAACCTACGACAAGTTAAATAGCACGCAAGTGTTGTGAGATGTGAAAACAATATAAGTAAAAACCTATAAAAACATGAGAACTATGAGAAAAACTAACCTTGGACGATCGCTGCTCTTGGTGGTCCCTCTTATGTGTAGCCCTTACGTGGTGCAGAAAGCATGCGCTACACATGCGGTGACGATACAAGCGCAGACCTCTATTATCAAAGGTAAGGTTGTTGATTCACAGTCAGGTGAACCGATTATCAGTGCCAGTATTACCGTAAATGGTACTAAGAAGATGACCATAACGAACATTGATGGAGAGTTCTCTATCGATGCACAAGTTGGTGATGAGCTGGTTGTCACTTCGTTAGGCTATGAGAAGAAGACGGTGAGGGCTGCTGAGAATATGACAATTAGCCTTGTCGCTACCTCCACAATGCTAAGTGAAACAGTCGTGGTGGGCTATAGCACGCAGAAACGCAACAGTCTGACGGGTTCGCTGAAGAGTATTGACAATAAGGAACTGACGAATGTAACGACCGCAAACGTCACTAACATGCTCACAGGAAAGATACCTGGCATGAACGTTATGCCTGGTTCTGGCAAGCCAGGGTCGTTTGGTGCGATCATTGTACGTGGTAAGTCTACTATCAATGGCAGTACGGCTCCACTCTGGGTCATCGATGGTGTCATCGTTGGAAAGGACCCTGGCGACATCAATCCAAACGATATTGAGTCGCTCACCGTACTGAAAGATGCTGCTTCCACAGCCATCTATGGTTCGCAAGGAGCTAATGGTGTTATCGTGGTGACGACCAAAAGCGCACGAGCTGGTAAGACATCAATCACCTTCTCAGCCAAGATGGGCCTCTCAACCTTGAATAATGGGAAGGTGAAGATGATGGATGGTGCCGAGCTATACGACTACTATAAGTCGTTTACCAACGCTGCCGAGATTGCTTTCCCACGATGGAATGAACAACTGAGAGATAGTAATTTCGACTGGTGGAAACTGGCTACTCACACGGGAAACGTGCAGAACTACGACCTTACTATTAATAGTGGTGGGGATAAGTTGAGTGCTGTCTTCACAGGTGGAGTCTATAAGGAAGATGGTGCAGTACGTGGATATGACTTCACGAGATATAACACCATGATGAAACTAAACTTCAAACCATTCTCATGGATAGCTATTCGTCCGTCCTTGAACGGTAGTAAGGGTGTTATTGACGACCGCCAACGCTCCACCTATTCTATGTATTCTATGCTGCCATGGGATAGCCCTTACGATGAAAACGGGAAGATTGTCGGCAATAGATCATCGGCTTGGGTGAACAGTAACTCTACTAACTATCTCTATGAGTTACAGTATAATTGGAGTAAGTATGACTCCTATTCATTTAATGGTAACTTTGATTTCGACATCTATCTCACTGACTGGCTGACCTTCTCATCAGTGAACAGTTATCGTTGGAGTACTCACCTTGACAAGAGCTATGTAGACCCTCGTACGTCGGGAGCGGAGGACAAGGGTCGTGTGAGCGAGAGTACCAGTACGAACACACGCCGTTATACGAACCAGTTAATTAAAGCGACACGTAGTTTCGGGGATTATCATGGCTTCTTAATGCTCGGTTATGAGTTTAATGATGGCGAGTATCGTTATCATAATGGTAGTGGGACAGGACTTGTTCCAGGCTTTGCACAACTCGACATCACGTCGACACCTGAGTCGGTGGGAGGTAATAAATACGAGTGGGCAGTGCAGTCTTTCTTCGCTAACCTCAATGCTGACTATGCTAATAAATACCTCCTTCAACTGTCATTGAGAACAGACGGCGCAAGTAACTTTGGTTCGGATGCAGCCTACGGTACGTTCTTCTCGGTCAGTGGGGGCTGGGTTGCTACGGCAGAAAAGTGGTTTAAGGTGCCTTGCATAGACTATCTGAAGGTGCGCGCATCCTATGGCTCTGTCGGTAGTCGACCTAACAGCCTTTATCCACAATATGGGTTATACAGCTTAGGAGCCAACTATAACGAGAAACCGGGTGCTGTCATCGCTCAGTTAGCGAACAAGAAACTGACGTGGGAGAAGAGCTTTACGACAGGTGTAGGTATCGACCTTAATATGTTCCGCCGCCTTCGTATGACCTTCGACTTCTATCACAAGCGTACGAGTAACCTCCTTTTCGCTGTGCCTATATCAGGAGTTATCGGTGTGACAAGCATCTGGCAGAATATTGGTGAGCTGACAAATACTGGCTTTGAGACAACGCTTTCGGCCGACATCATCAAGGGGAAGGACCTTACATGGACTGTTGATGCTAACCTGTCGACCAACTCTAACAAGATTAAGAAACTGTATAGCGGTAGAGACCAAATCATTGTTGGCGATGGTATAGCGGGTTCTGCTAACACGTTGTTACGTCCCGGACTGAGTGTCGACACTTACTACCTGCGCGAATGGGCTGGTGTTGACCCAGAGACGGGTGCTCCACAGTGGTACACAACAGATGCTAATGGCGAGCGGGTTATCACGAAGAGTTATGCTAAAGCCGACCAGATAGCCCTCGACAAACGTGCTACACCAAGCGTGTTCGGTAGCTTCTCTACCACACTTACCTATAAGAACTTCGACTTTAATGCCGTGTTTGGCTATTCTTTGGGTGCTTCTATCTATAACTACTCACGACAGGAGTACGACTCAGATGGTGCCTATACCGACCGTAACCAGTTCAGTCTACAGAAAGGATGGAAGCGTTGGAGACAGAAGGGAGACATTGCTACTCACCCAGCAGCCGCATACAATAACCCTTCTAACGCTAACAAGGCATCTACAAGATACTTAGAAAGCTCCGACTTCTTAAAGCTTCGCTCTCTAACCTTGGGTTATAATTTCCATCTCAAGAGTGATGTCGTTAAGGCTTTACGGGTGTATGTAAGCGGAGAAAACCTCTTCTGCATTACTGACTACTCTGGTGTTGATCCAGAACTGCCTGCTGCTGACGGTGGCCGCAATGCCTCTGGTGAGCGTTCGACAGCTCTCTCTATCTCTACTGGCGCTGGTGTCTATCCTTCTGTACGTAAGTTTATGCTTGGCGTTAATGTTACATTCTAAACAAAAGAGTCTATCATGAAGAAAATATATCTGCTGCTTTTGGCAGCTATCACAATGGTTTCGTGTAGTGTTGAGCGTCATCCTGAATATATGATGGATGAGGATACCATGACAAAGAACATCGACGAGAGTTTTCCAGCACTACTGAAGGGATGCTATGGATACCTAAAAACATGGTCGGACCCTATGTATAGATGTGGTGAATACGCTGGAGATAATATCATGATACGTGGTACTTCTACCGATGCTTTCTATGAGTTTATCTCTTACTCACGCACTCCTAACAACTACCGACTACAGAACTTCTGGGATTTCAGCTATAAGGTCGTTGCTCAAGCATCTAATATTATTAAGGCAATCCCCGAAGGTAAGAATACTACTACGGATACTCAGCTGGGTGAATGTTACTATTTACGAGGCATGATCTACTTCTATCTCTGTCGTGCATACGGTAGACCGTACGCCCAGAACCCTGAGAAGAACCTCGGTATGCCGATTGTTAACGGTACTCCTGACGACCCTGCTAATGCTGTCTTACCAAATCGTTCTACCGTGAAGGAGACCTACGAGCAGGCTATTAGCGACTTGGAGAAGGCGGCCTCACTGATGACTGAGGACATACATGGCGAGGAACACTGTATATTTGCATCTAAGGAAGCTGCTTGGGCAATGTTGAGTAGGGTCTACCTCTATATGAGTGGCACCTATGAAAACCCTAACACGGCCTACGCACAGAAGAGTGTTGAGTATGCAACGAAGGTGATTGACTCTGGTAAGTTTAGTCTGCTAAGTCGTAAAGACTATGGTGTTAGCAACACGCTGGAGCCTGAGAACAACCCTGAAAACATCTTTGTAGTGAAGAGGGTTGACTCCGAATTTCCTGGTTGGGACTATTATTACACCATCGGCGGTATGTATTCGAATATCGGCGGTATGGGTTGGGGAGAGATGTATGCCTCGGCTAAATATCTCGACTTGCTCAATGAGACGGGTCAGAACGATTGGTTTAATAAGAAATATACTGATATTCGTGCGCAATTCATTGAGCCTCAGTATGTAAAGGATAAGACTGATAAGTACGTCCCAGTGTTCCGTTTCATCAAGAACGTCTATGATGCGAGCGGTAATCAGGTGAACTTCAACTACGTGCAACTGCGTTATACACGGCAGCCAGATAATAGTCTGACGTGCGATACGACGGGGACAGGACACACGACACCGCTTGTTCTGACACCTATCGACCCTGCGCAACGCCTCTACTCGATAAACTATCAGGGGCATACCTACCGTGGTGTGCTTGATTATCAGATGAAGCTTAACCGCGTTTATCCTATGTTTTACGTGGTGAAATGCTCTCGTCAGGGCGGTAAGGAGAACCAGTTGTACTCGCCAGTCATCTCTCGTCTTGATGAGATGTACCTCAATCGTGCTGAAGCTAACGTGAAATTGGGTAACATCGCCAGTGCGATGGCCGACGTGAACACTATCCGTGAGCGTGCTATCGTGGGTGGTAGCTATACGAGTGCACAGTTTACAGCCGCCACGGCAAAGACCTTAGTGGACAAAGAACGCCAATTAGAACTTGCCTTTGAGGCTGAGCGTAGCTACGACGTGTTCCGTAATGGCGATACACTAACACGTCGCTTCCCTGGCCCACATCAGCCGATGGTTGACATCCCAGCGACCGACTACCGTGTAATCTACTTTATTCCGCAGTCGGCTATCAATGCTTATAAGGGCAACTTAGAGCAGAACCCAAGAAGTAACTAACACGCTCTATGGGCACACGGACAATGTGTATAGTGGCTGGAGGGCCTTTCTTCAGCCACTATATGTCCTGCTTATGTTATTAATGGAGAGGGTTCTAAGTGGATGGAGTGACTTTTTTCAGTCCTCGTATGCCCTGTTCTCCTTGATAGGGTAGGGGGGGCTACGAGGCAGGGGTGGCTTTCTTCAATCCTTACATGGCGTGTTCTCTTTGATAAAGGAGAGGTCTCTAAGTGGATGGAGTGACTTTTTTCAGTCCTCGTATGCCCTGTTCTCCTTGACAGGGGAGGGGGATTCTACGTGGCAGGGGTGAGTTTCTTTAGTCCTTACATGCGCTGCTTACGATGATAAGGACGAGAAGGCAGCGTGGCTGGGGTGGTTTCCTTCAATCCCTACATGGCGTGTTGTGTGCTCGTTTTCATTAGCCTAATAATTGAAGAGGCTATGTTGTTAGCCTTCAATATATCTTTTGTAATGTTATGCCAAAGGCTTGGTTAGAGCGCTGACCGAGCCTTTTATTAACTCTGCGAACGAGGGAGGGGTGGGCCAACCATGGTAAGGAGGGTCTCAATGTGCGTAGTGGAAGGGTTTTTCTTATCGCTGTGTGGTATTGTAATCTGTTTACGGGTAGGAGTTACGGAGGTGTTGTAGCCAAGTAAAATCGTTGGTCGCTTTTGCCGATGTATGGCATTATTTTCTATGGACTCGGTTGTTTATACTGCTTTTCATGTGTTCTCTATGTGTGCGAAGAGCGTACTTGTATGTTCCGTGAAAAGCTACTTTGCCACGATAAAACTTCATGAATTTTGACGCATAGAGGCAAAGGGAGAAGGGCGGAAGGATGGGTTTAGGCGCAAATATAAAGGCTGTGCCTGACCAGTGGCTGCGGTTATAAAGAATGATGGGAACGTCATTTTGGTGAGTGGGATGAGGCTTAATGATGCCACATCTTACTGTTGAGTTACCATGAAATTACTTTATATTATTCATTGCTATACGTGTTGAAAATAAGCGAGAAACGTAGTCTTTAATGTTCTTGTAACTCTTTTGTTATAAAGAAGTTATGTGGTGGTAAAGTAAAATATGCCTAATAAGGGTCGAGAAGGGTCCCTTCAAGGGTCAAGAAGGGCGTCTTCTCCCACGCAGAAAGGCCTCCTCTTGAACCCAAGTAGGCCTCTGTTGGAGTTAAGAGTATCATTTTCTTTTACAAAAAAGTGTTTCGTTTTCATTCTTCTCACCCCTATAACATTTGTTTCTTTTTTATTTTTTTTTGCATAAGCTCTGCCGTGTTTAATACTTTCTTTATATCTTTGTAGGCCAGATAGTCGTCCGTTCGATAGAATGTGACACGCTGTTATGCGGATGAATATAACCCCTTGAATGTGAGTGTGTTTTATCGTTTAGAGTCAGATAGTAATGCTTCATTATATAAATACAGATATTGTTTTTCAGGAGTTCCCCGATGAGGTGACCCTTGCCATCAACGTGTCTGGTTGTCCGTGTCACTGTCCTGGCTGCCATAGTCAGTTTCTGTGGGCGGATAGGGGACATGACCTGACGACAGAGGCATTGTCTGCACTGATTCATGAAGCGAAAGACACGATAACATGTGTGGGATTTATGGGGGGCGATGGCGACCCAGCTGAGGTCGACAGGCTCGCTGAATACGTGCGACAGAACCATGAGGGACTGAAAGTTGGTTGGTACACTGGGCGCACAGCAATCTCCCCACTCATCGACCAACAGCGTTTCGACTATATCAAAGTGGGACCCTATCTCCGCCATCTCGGTGGCCTCGACTCCCCACGCACCAATCAGCGGATGTACCGCCGACGCCCAGATGGATCCTTCGAGGATATCACCTCCCGCTTCTGGAAACATCAGGTAGGAACGAACTTATAAGTTTTCCGCTGCTGATTAGTGTTATTTAACCCTGCGCTCCTTGACATTTTGCCCAAAAATAACGACCTTTGCACCCGCTTAGAAAGTAGTTAATTTCTGTTAATAAAACTCGGATTTATAAGTCTTACTACTCTCCTCCTGCCTGAAACAAAGCCTTCACGCCCCTACCCCTCCGAGAGTATCTTCCATTAGAACAAGGATTAAGACCATATCTGTAACATAGTATATTTTTTATGTTATCTCTCCGAGAGTATCTTCCATTAGAACAAGGATTAAGACCTTCTCATATATTTTGTTGTTTATGAATTTATAACTCCGAGAGTATCTTCCATTAGAACAAGGATTAAGACTCTCAACCTTATTAGGTTTTTGGATCTTCGACCCGCTCCGAGAGTATCTTCCATTAGAACAAGGATTAAGACACGTATCATAGTTCCTTTATTTGTGCCAGGCTTCCTCCGAGAGTATCTTCCATTAGAACAAGGATTAAGACCTGACCATTCATGATAAAACTCATGAAAAGATTGTTCTCCGAGAGTATCTTCCATTAGAACAAGGATTAAGACCGAACTGTACTCTCATAATGCTCAATACAAACAGCCTCCGAGAGTATCTTCCATTAGAACAAGGATTAAGACGATTTTTGTACTTGCTTTCATTTTTTTTGTTTTTGCTCCGAGAGTATCTTCCATTAGAACAAGGATTAAGACTCTTTCTGCACCAACTTCCTCCAAAAAATCAGCTAACTCCGAGAGTATCTTCCATTAGAACAAGGATTAAGACACGCACATAAAATATAGTACAAATGAAAGTACTGTCTCCGAGAGTATCTTCCATTAGAATAAGGATTAAGACACGGATTTGTAAAAGTCATTAAATGATTTTATAAGTTCCTCCGAGAGTATCTTCCATTAGAACAAGGATTAAGACTGTCATCGAATTCTGCTGGTTCTTCGATTGGAGTCTCCGAGAGTATCTTCCATTAGAACAAGGATTAAGACTCTATATCTTGTCAGTGTTATGAATATCTGAAAAACTCCGAGAGTATCTTCCATTAGAACAAGGATTAAGACCTGCGGTGTGCAAGATTTTGGAAGTCTTTATATGTGACTCCGAGAGTATTTTCCATTATAACAAGGATTAAGACTAAATAGATGCATACTGCAGAGTTGTCTCTTGCTCCTCCGAGACTACCTTCCATTAGAACAAGGATTAAGACTTACTAGTATCCATTTGAAATTAAATTTGTATATACTCCGAGAGTATCTTCCATTAGAACAAGGATTAAGACATTTCCATCCAATAGTCGACTTCGTTAATGTCGACTCCGAGAGTATCTTCCAATAGAACAAGGATTAAGACGCACTACCGTTTGTATCTCTATCAGACACATCGTCTCTCCGAGAGTATCTTCCAATAGAACAAGGATTAAGACTTCTCATTGACTCTAATTATCCATTTTAGAATACGACAGCTCCGAGACTACCTTCCATTATAACAAGGATTAGAGATATTAAATCAAGAAAATATAAACAACAATAACAATTATATTATGGGTGAACAATTAGATTATTCATTTCAACACTATGGCGATTTTGGATGGAGTTTTTTATTTTTAGTACCTTTATTAATAATAGTAGTATTAGTATTATATGTTATTATCTACTTAATTAATATAGGAGTTAAAAATAAATTACTCAAAAGAGGATTAATTACTATTTTACTAATAGGTTTGGTTATTCCTTTTCTTCGTTTGGGATTAGTAAAAAGCCATAATAGAGATGGTTCAATAACTATTCCAAAGTTTCAAAAAGAAATTATTAAGTCTAAGACAAAAAACATGTCTGAAGATGAGATAATTGATTATAGTATTGAGCTAACTGCTGAGACATTAAAGTTTTCTGATAAATGTAGCCCTGTTACATTTAAGAAGGAAACTAATGCTCATTGTGTATTGTATGCTAAAGTATTAGTTTCTGTATGTAATTATGCATTTCAAGTAAATCATATAGATGCTACAGCTTATCCTGTAGTTGGAGATGTAACCTTTGCTGGGATTAACTTATGTTCATTAGTTAGTAGTATTTTTAGTTTTAATAATAGATTAAAGAACTTCACTAAAGATCATGATTTCGTAGAGATTAAATCTCCAAACTCTGATATTTATGTAGATGCCTGTATATATGATTTATTAAATGTATCTATCAAACAACGAAATTAGAAATTATATGGTAAATATGTCTATGCCATAATAAATTAAATTTATAAGAACTCCATCAGGAACTCTGTGAGTATGTTCCATTAGAACAAGGACTAAGATGACAGCAAGTTCTGTGGTACAAGATAGCAAATAATATAGTATGAATAAATTAGATTCAATTAAATAATGAAAAAGATTTTATCAATAGTAATTATTCTGATATCCGTTCTTGTTATATGGAGTAGAAATTTTAGTTATAATCCAGAGAAGACGGCTGTATATGTCACAAATAATGCACTAAGTAGATCACATACTTGTTGTGCATGGTTTGTTATGCGGGCTATGCAAGCAGGAGGATGTCCAATAGGAATTTATCCAGCGTATTATTATTCTAAAGTATTACCGAAATATGGTTTTAAAGTAATAGAAACAAAAGATTATAAGAAAGGTGATATAATCGTATTTCCTGCTATTAAAAACCATATCTTTGGGCATATAGCAATATGGAATGGTGAACAATGGGTTTCTGATTTCAAGCAAAAATCGATGTTTCCTGCGTCTGGATATAGATTTGCAAAATATAAGATATTTAGGTATGGGAAAAATATATAATTATTTTAAATGGATATTTGTATTACTATATTTTATATTATGGTATATTATCATATATATAGTAAATATGAGTATGCCAGAATAAATTAAATTTATAAGAACTCAATTAGGAACTCCGAGGGCTTCTTCTATTAGAACAAGGATTAAGACACCTGCATACTGCCGAAGATTTGGAAAAATGTTCATAATGCCGAGCGTAACCTCCATTAGAACAAGGATAAAGACTGATTGATGATTGTGTCGTGCTCAAAAGTAGTAACTCTTAGAACATTTTCCATTAAAACAAGGATTAAGATACATCGTTTTCCTCGTTGTTCATGGCGATGTGGATTTAGGTAGTTGCTTTCCATTAGTACTCATGGCTCTTTGGGAGTAGAGTTCTTGGTGGTTAGGGTGGGGATGTCTTGAGAATGAGTTGTTGGTAACATTATTTTCCGAATGACATTCATTAGTGGAGATGAGGCATGAAGGGACTGATGGAGAAGGCCCAAAATCGCAATTTTGAGGGCGGTCATCTAAAAGCTTGATTTCGGTGAAAAATAAATTTGCTGTCATTCCTGTCATGCAAATGTTGGTGTTAACTGGTTAGTCAGTAATGACTTACACGAAATGTTAAAAGTGACAGCAACTATAAATAAAACTATTTTCGTGTTTTAAGAGGTAGATTGGTGTTGGTATTTAGTGAGATATTATCATCTCGTTTGAAGGTGAAATGGTCAACATGAATATAGTTAGTTTAGGTAGTATAGAAACCTTGAAGCTGAAAGCAAAAAGGTTTCCTCACAGCTTAGACAGCATAAGAGTTAGGGACAACTTGGTTCTACGCTTAATATTCATAGGTCTAAGTATAACCTGCTTGGTATTGTCGATTCCTATTAGAATTACCTATAAAAGCAGCATTAACAAATAAAGAATAAAAATGAAGAAAAAGTTTAATACAATAATCATGTTACTACTCATTGCTATAGCAGTATATGCACAGCATACGCCACGGATAGTAAATGATTTCAAAGAGGGAGATTTAATCTTTCAAGTGTCACAAAGTAATCAGACTCCTTTTATTCAGTTAGCGACTAATTCGCCGTGGTCACATTGTGGAGTGATAGTAGAAAAAGGCGGTAAAGTCTATGTGCTTGAAGCCTCTAATGTCGTTAAGCTCACCCCACTTAAGAAATGGATTAGTAGAGGAAAGTTTGGTAAGTATAAGAGGAGACGAGTACTTAACAAACCCGTTAAGATTAGGTATGCTAAATATCTTGGTAAGAAGTATGATTTAGCCTTTAAGTTCAATAATAATAAATATTATTGTTCAGAACTTATATACGATATTTACAAAGACCAATTTGGTATTCAACTCGCTACGCCCAAACCGATTAAGTCTTACCATGTGTTTGGACTTGGAAAGTTAATGAAAAGGCGAGGTATGGATCCAAATCAGAAGGTGGTGGCTCCTTGTGATTTGTTATAGATAAAAGACATAATACCTGCTTGCAGGCGTTTGTGGGTTCTCCCTGTTCGCTGAAAGGCTTCTGTTTAATCTGTGAGTTCTGTGAGAGATAAGCTCTCCAACGAATCTCTTGTTACTGTGCTGTGTTAAAAAACTCCGTACTCTCCTTTTCTCTGTGTGAGACTTCATTAGAGACCAAAGCTTAGGCTACATCCTTATCATTCCAAATATCTGAAGAACCAAAAAGGTTTGCAAACAGACAGCATCATACCCTCGCAGTCTGTTTGCAAACCAATAACAATCTACATGGAGTTTATAAGATGAATACATACCTTATCGACATATAGAGTTGAATGCCGACAACGTAGGTAGGAACGAGTCTTGAGCCAACCTCCAAACCACCAACAAGGACCTTGTGCATCTTTGCGACACTGTCAATCGTACCACTTGCCACACCGTAGGTAAGTGACATAATCGTAACAATGAGCGATAAGGAAGGTATTAAACTGGATGAGAAGGAACTGGGGAATAGCTGTCCTGTCACACTCAGGAGAATTGCGTGGGGGACAGCAGTGAGGAGAATCATGATGATAACATAGACGATAAATTCGACCAAAGCTATGCGCAGACCAACTTTCTCACGATAATGGACTTTATGCTGATGGTTAGAAGATGTTGTTAGGCTACTTCTCGTGTTGGATAATGTCTCACGTAACGCATCATAGAGGCGGCTACGAACACACGCACCCACTGCCATCACCGCCATAATAAAGTAGATAAGCAGTGGTGATAGTTGGTTGCTGACAAATGAGCCAAAGAACCATCTGATACCTTCACTACTCAATACAGACCGCATCGGGAGCTCAGGAAAAGCTGCCGTAAGAAGCCATGAAAGCAGTATCAATGCCAGTTGGGCAACGAGAAGTACTAAGACAATATATCCTAACTTATTCCTCATCAGCGTGGAGATTGTCGATATCGATAATACGCAGTTCTAATGCCCTTACTACAAGGCGCGTAGCATTGACGCTCATCCCATTGTTACCATCAGGGAAGAGCTTCTGTACGAGTTCGTTCTGTCGTTTCTCCAAACTCTTTACACCGAAAGGCATACCACGCAGGTTGGTTATCTGCTCCTTAGTATAGCCGAGCGCAAGGTGGCGAAGGAAGCGTTCGTCATACTCATCAATCTCGTAGCTGACCATCGCCTCTTGGTGCATTAGCTGACCGCTCACGCTCATTTTGAATCGACCCACAATCTTTTCAAGGATAGGTTGATTGAACACCATTCGTTTACCCGACATGACACTTGCCACGTCGCCACGTGTCAGTAGTTCGCCACTCTTCAAGCAGATGCCATCAGCACCAGCGTCAAGAACATCGACCCACAGCTTTTCATTCAGTATCTCACCCGTAAAGATAAGTACTTTCACGTTCGGATAGGTCTGCTTTGTTTGCCGACATATCTCTACGCCCACCGTTGTTGAACCACCCAATCCGAGGTCGAGTAGCACGAGGTCGGGTAGGTTCTGCTTAATTAGTTTCCAGTAGGCAACTTCGCTTTCAGCCGTTCCGATAATCTCCGCCTCTGGTATTTCGTTTCTAAAGATACCCTCCGTTCCTTTTAATTCCAAGGGTACGTCTTCAACGATAATGACTCTAAACTTCTCCATAGATATATTTTGTTTTATTTTGTTTCTTAATTTGCTTTTGCCAAGACCACGTCTATTCTCACTCCCTCTGGTGTCTCGTTAGCTGAGATACCACAGCCACGTTTGTTCGTAGCCTCGCCATTGTCACGGGCAATTTGTCGGCAGATGAAGAACATCAAACGGTCGGCAGATGGTTGGAAGAGGTTGCGACAAGCATCATCAGAGAGTGACAGCGTAGACATGATGACGTGTAAGGTCACGTAACCAGGCTGATGCTCTTCGGCAGTGACCGTCAGTGGTTGGTTGTTATTAATAAGGTATAAGATGTCAAATAAGTAGGCAAGGAAGACAGGGTCACCATGGATAAGTGGTGACTCAAAGGCTGTTGTCAGTTTTGCAGGGCTCACCAATGTCGTGATATCCACAGGACGCGACACAAGTTTCACGGCCTCAATCTGGCTCATAGCCTGCTGACTAAGAATCTGATAGAGCTCCTTGTAATAGATAGCCAACTCGTCAATCGCTTCAAGCTGACCGTCAGCTTCGTCGACAAGCTGGCGAATACGTGAAGGATAGTACATTGTCTCGTGTTTCAGCGTTGACAGACAGTTATCAAGAATGCTATTACTAATGTGCAAACGTTCGTTCTCGTATTCCACACAACGCACCTCATCTTCGAGCAGTTCGATATCAGACTGGCTCTTCTGGTTCTCTTCCACCGATGCGACAAGTGCCTCCTTAATCTGGTTGACGATAGCCAATAATCGTTCAGGAAATCTGTCGCTCACCCCTTTCTCAACCTCTCTTAGTTTGTTCTCTTCGCTAACATCGCTAAGGAGGATAGTGTTTATCTGTCTTACACGTTCCAAACAGAACTGATAGACGAGGCGGTGACGATAATACATCACGTAATACACTGGCAGGATGGACAGTAGGAAGAGCACGAGAAGGGCAACAGCCACATTCTTATTGGTCTCCGACTTCATCATCATTCGGCAGTATTCGCCCAAAGAGTTATCGGCATAACGCTCCTTAAAGAGGTGGGTATAGACAGAGTTATTATATTTATAAAGGTCCCACTCATGCAAGGCAAGTGCCGCAACAGCACTCTCATTGCGTATATCGAGGATAATTCCATAGTTCATCGGGATACTATCATGATACCATTTAATCTCTGCTGGGACAATAGATAGGCTCCCAAGTCGCTTCATCAGTTCCTTTCCTTTAGGCTGAAGCTGTAGATAGCGTTTATTAAGGTAGTATCGACAAGTATCCGCATAAGCCAACGTCTTACTATATGAACCATTGATATTAGAGAAGTAAGCCGAGTCGGCATAGATAGCCGCAAGGGTGGTGTAATCCTTCTTTACAAGTACTGCAGCCTTATCATAGGTCCTTGTTGGTCGAGCCTGAGCAGTCAATAAGGAGGCAGTGGCAAGGAGGCAGGCCAACAAGACACGGCTGATACCCTTTGGCAGACGGAAGAAGAAGCGGCTACCCTTGCCTTTCTTACTCTCAACGCCAATCTCACAGATAGCGAATATCTGGCTAATCTTCTTATACTTATTGATGATACCCTTACAATTCATCAGTCCGAAGCCATGCGATGAACTGTCTTTCTGGTCATGAATAGGCTTATGGTCGAAGATATGTTGTTGTTCTTCTTCTGTGAGTCCACAGCCCGTATCGCTAACAGCTATCTCTACATAGTCTGGTGCTTCGGTAGATGTAATCGTCACTTTCCCGCCTTTCTCTGTAAACTTACGGGCGTTATCAGCTAAGGTATTCACCATGAAAAGCGTCAGAACACGGTCGGCTTTGACAATAGCCTTGGTATGCTCTACACGTAGTTCTATACCTTTCATGTGGAAGCCCATACGTCCTTTCTTCACGATATCGAACACCTGTTGCACAGGGAAGCTCTCGATGTGTAGCGACAGTCGTCCTTGTCTGAGTTGGATCCACTCTGTGAGTACAGCGTTTAATTCATTAATCTTATCCGTCAACTCCCGTATATAGGTGTAACGTTCAGCCTTTACAGTCTCACTTTCACCGCCCTTCTTGAGTCTTTCTATCTCATGTAACATACGGTCGATGAGGGGGATAACACCGTTGACGAGTGATATCTTAGCCCTTTGTTCAAGGTTCTTACGTTTATTATCAGTGAGGTGTAACTTGTTGATATCCAGCTGTTCGGATATCTCTTCATACTGTTCAGCCAACTCCGCCATGTGCTGTTCGTTCTGTTGTCGCCATTGTTCAAGAGGCTGAAGGAGGTCGTCTAACGACCCTTGTGTATCTTTTCTTCTACGGAGGTAATGGAAGAGAACGAGCGACCCCAATACGATGATGATAGAAAGAGCCACAGCAATAATGATGAGGTTAAGCTGTTGTGAGGTGTTTTCTAATTGTTCCGCACGTGAGGTGAGATACCTGTCTTGTCGCGTTTCGTCCTGTACGTCAAGATAGATATTACGGTTGTAATCACTTTGTTGTTTGTTGTTAATCGCCGAATAAGTCACACTCAACTGCTCACGGATTGACGCAACGAGGTCTGGAGCCTGCTTTATAGCAGGATTGTTGTGTAATGCCTTATTCAGACAAATGATTGCTGAACGATAGTCTTTAATTTGCCAATAGCATGAAGCCAAGGTTCGATAAGAGCCAGCCGTCTGATAGACATCTCCATAACGTTGGAAGATATGCAGCGAACGCTGTGCCAAGTTACCTGCAAGGAGGCTATCAGGCATATTATCAAGATTGATGTATTGGAACGAGGGGAGGTTATTGTGCATCAGTGTCTCCCGGCTCTTATCGTTCACAATCAGCTCACTGATAGCCTGCAAGGAGTTTGCCTCCCAATAAGGGAAGTTGTGTTGTCGTGCAAGCATATAGCATCTTATGAGATACTCAAACTCCTTTTGTTCAATAGCTTTCTGTGTGTTCGTATTGATAATACCACCCGAGCCGATGTTATAGAAGTAGGCCAACAGCTGTGCTATGTCTGTTTGAATCTCTCCATCAGGGTTAATTTGGTGGATGGCTTTGATGGATGGCTGTTCCAAACCTACATAATAATAATAGGTGGAGGTGACGATAGCAAACTCAGAGCGGGCATAGACCATACGACGACGCTGACGAGGAGAGAGCAGTGCTTCGTCTTCTTCAATACGATGAAGTCTTTTCTGCGCCTTTTCATAGTAGTCGTAGAACTCCTTATTGAGCGACTCACGCTGACAGAGACGCATCAACTGGATGTCAGCAACCAGCAGTTCTACCTGGTTATCAGTAATCTTTAATACGGAATCGAGCTTAGCGTTAGCTGCCGTAAAGCGCATCTTCATCAAGTCGACAAAGGCAAGGTTATTAAGTGCTTCTGCCTTTCCTGCGTCATAGTTCTTCGCTAAGTTATAGGCTTTATTAGCATAGATTGTGACAGAGTCGAGGTTGCGATAATGGAGAGCGTAGGCCTTATCATTATAGAGGTCGACCTCTTTCTGATTGGGCGTACTACAAGCAACACACAACAGAAGGAGTAGGCTGGCTACCCATCCTTGTATTTTACCGTATGTTCTTGCTTTCTTCATCTATCTTATAGGGTCTTTGTCGCAGTCAATCTATAATCTAAAGGCAAATTTACAAAACTTTTCTCAAATAGGGGTTAAGCAACTACAGAATTATCTATCATCTTTATTTGACAACATGATTTAGTCGTTCTATGATGGAGACCGTTGCTTTCTTCTTTCTTTCTCGTGGATAATCAAAAAGAGTTGGGTGCATCAGATAGCTGATACACCCAACTCTTTTTTATTCTAAATAATGCTGTTCCTCATTTTAAGGATGGCAGAAGAAGAGTATTATCACTTGTGCCATAAATATTCTTAGGAACATACTGAGCGGATAAACAGTTGAGTATCCGACAGCTGGAGCCTCGCTTGAACAGATGGAGTTAGCGTACCCCAATGCTGGAGGGTCGGTATAGGTACCGGCTAACATACCCATGATTGTAAAGTAATTGAACTTATACTTCATTCGTGCGATGGTTCCTACGATAAGAATTGGGATGATGGTGATGAGGAAACCAGTGTAAACATACTTCAAACCGTCTCCTTGAATAACCGTATTCCAGAACCCTGCACCAGCCTTGATGCCCACAGAGGCAAGGAAGAGGGCTAATCCCATCTCACGTAACATTAGGTTGGCTGATGTCGTTGTATAGGTGACAAGACCTATACGATGACCGAAACGACCTAAGAGAATGGCTATGATTAGCGGACCACCAGCCAAGCCGAGCTTCATAGCTACAGGCATGTTAGGAATACTAATAGGTAGACTTCCAAAGAGAATACCTACCATGATACCGATAAAGATAGTTGCGATGTTTGGCGCATAGAGACGTTTCTCGGAGTTACCCATCATCTCTGCAACACGGTTTACATTCTCTTCTGGACCAACAACCATGATGCGGTCGCCAACGATAAAGCGGTGGTTACGACCAGCAAAGAGGTCCATACCTTGGCGGATGATACGTGTCACGTTCACGCCATAGACTGAACGGAAATGTAGATTACCTAAGGTCTTACCATTGATAGAGCTGTTGGTGATGATAATACGGCGACTAACGAGTGGTTGAGGCTGGTCTTCCTCGTGCCAGTCTACCTCAATCTCTGGACCAATGAAGGCTTGGATAGCCTGTGCGTCAACCTCTGCGCTAACGATAAGTATCTCATCACCCAACTCAAAGACATTGTCTAAAGTAGGAACACTGAGTACGTTATTGTGCATAAGACGTGTACAAACGAAATCGCGGTTGAGGAACTCTGATATTTCTTTGAGCTTTCGGCCTGCGATATAAGCGTTTTGTACCCTCAAATACATAGTGTGAGGTTTTGCATTTGGGTTCTCTGCTTCTTCCTCATTCAGCTTCTCATTCTCTTCTTCGAGGTTTACCTTACAGATATAGCGTATAGCAATTGTTGCACCGATAATACCTACGACACCCAAAGGATAGGCACAGGCATAACCAGAAGTGATGTCGAAATCCATCCCGTTCTTAAAGACGTTGTGTAAAGCCTCATTCGCTGCACCAAGACCAGGGGTGTTTGTTACGGCACCATAGAGCGTACCTACCATCATAGGAAGGCTACTTGATTCTTTCGTGTCGAAGAAGATAAAGTAGCAAGCAAACATCACGAGGATGTTAAGAAGGATTGTCACCGAGGCGAGGATGTTAAGTTTTAGTCCACCTTTACCGAAGCTCTCGAAGAAACCAGGGCCTACTTGCAGACCTATCATAAAGACGAATAGAATCAAGCCAAAGTCTTGTAAGAAACTTAGCACAGGTAGCGGTCCTGTGAATTTAATGCTTCCGGCTGCAATGCCGACGAACAAAACGAAGGTTACTCCAAGTGAGATACCTCCAATCTTAATCTTGCCAAGTAGTACACCTGCGGCAATGACAATCGAATAAAGCAACACGATATGTGCTACCGTATCCTGTTTTGCTGTTGAGAAAATATCAATTAACCAGTCCATAAGGTATTGTTTAGTGGGTGCAAAGGTAGTGATTTAAAAGAATATAAGCTAATCTTTTATGACAATTTTTAGGACACTGATGTTTTTTGTTGGTACAATGTACAATATTTGTAGATGGCTATCTATCAGAATGATAAGAATGGGTAGGGTAGATGGATAGCCTTCTCTTCTTGCCTTTACACCTATTTTCTCCTGATGGTCAATAGGTTTTTGTAGACGTATGTAATAGTAGCCTCACCCCCAGCCCCTACTGGTCTCATCCCCCGCCCCTACTGGCCTCACCCCCAGCCCCTCTCCGAATGGAGAGGGGAGTGATTACCGAGATACCCCTATGGGAGGATGGGTTAGCTCTATATAATGGTAGTCTTACATCTATATAATAGTAGTCTCATCTTTATATAATATTTGATTTCAAGTCTATATAATAGTAGTCTCATCTTTATATAATATTTGGTTTCACATCTTATAATATCTCGTTCATCTTCCTCACAAGCCCGTTTATGGTTGATTTCATAGTTTACATTCGTGTTATTCGCGTCATTCGTAGTACGAACCATCCTCTGTTTTCGTTTGTCATTATGTCATTATGTCTTCAAAAATCCCTCTGTCTTCGTCCGTCCCTCTGTTATTCTGTCTCAAAAAAATCATCTGTCTCCATTTGTCATTATGTCATTCTGTCTTCAAGAAAATCATCTATCTCCATTTGTCATTATGTCATTCTGTCTTCAAAAAAATCATTTGTCTCCATTTGTCATTATGTCATTCTGTCTTCAAAAAATCATTTGTCTCCATTTGTCATTATGTTATTCTGTTTTCAAAAAAATCATCTGTCTCCATTTGTCATTATGTCATTCTGTCTCAAAAAAACATCTGTCTTCATTTGTTATTATGTCATTCTGTCTTCAAGAATTCCCCTTTCTTCGTCTGTCCCTCTGTTATTCTGTCTTCAAAAAAATCATCTGTCTCCATTTGTCATTATGTCATTTTGTCTCAAAAAAACAACTGTCTTCATTTGTTATTATGTCATTCTGTCTTCAAGAATTCCCCTTTCTTCGTCTGTCCCTCTGTTATTCTGTCTCAAAAACTTCCTCTGTCTTCACCCGTCCCTCTGTTATTCTGTCTTAAAACATTCCTCTGTCTTCGTCCGTCCCCCTGTTATTCTGTCTCTCATATATTCTGTCTGTCTGATGTTGAAATGTCTTTACAAAGAGGCGTATAAGGGTCCTGAAAAAAGGAGAGGAATATGTATAAGAAGTGAGTATGTAACTATCATGTATTCAGTTGGTTATAGGTAGCAAAGAAGAAGACGCCTAATAAGCATTAAGAAGGGCGTCTTCAACATGCAAGAAGGGCATGTTCTTGAAGCAAGAAGAGCGTCTTCTTGAACGTTGACTGGCGTGTACAGGGAGGGAGTAGTGCGAAAAAGGTTTACAAGAAGGTCTCTCGGATTATAATAGTAAAGCTTTCTGATACTTATAGTGAAGTGTTCTGACGTTTATAACAAAGGATTTAGAAACTTATGACCAAGCCTTTCATGAGTTTAATTTGTTGCTTATGACAGAGGGTATAAGGTGGGGTTATTAGACAAAGAAATCCCCTTGTTTGTTCGCCGAACGAGTGTTCAGCAACCGACAAGGGGACTTTTTATTTACGTGTTATCGTTCTTATTTAACGCTAATCTTCGCAGCCTTGTTGCCTACACGTACGATGTAGGTACCACGAGCGAGGGAGATGCGAGTGCTGTCGTCAGCAATCTTAGCTTGGTAAACGAGCTTACCATCGATAGTGTAGATAGCTGTTGTAGCATTCTCTGCACCCAAGATATTAATAGCACCATCGTAGAACTGGATCTTAATATCCTTATTTGCACTGACTGCATCAATGCCTGTTGGGGCAGTGAATGTGATGTAGTTTGTGTGGAGAAGGGCATTAGGGAAGTTATCGTTCGCCATCACACAAACAAGTTTCGTGAAGTCGCTTGTAAGCTTCAAAGTAGTTACACCATTCTCAACGGTGTACTCGTCGTTGGCTGTAAGCTCTTCACCTTGTAACTGACCATCAACATATTGCACATTGCCATCGAACCAGCGGTAGGTAGTAGGCTCACCTCCAACAACCGCCTCAGAGCTGAGATCGACCTTACCATCAACGCACTTAACATCAATTGGTGCCTGAAGGTTGTAAGAGTATTTATCAAATCGCCTGCCGTTGTTGCTTGGCAATGGCATTGTAGAGAACTTCAGACGGTTGCCAACAACGTTGAGAACTCTAAGGTTAGTATTCTTTGATACATCAACCTTTGTAAGTTTGTTAGCGTTCAACCACAACTGCTCCAACTGAGGAAGCTTGTCGAGTGATACGCTTTCGAGGTCGTTATTGCTCAAGTCAAGGTTCCAAAGCATAGGGTTATCAAGTTTGATATCCTTCATCTTGTTGCTTGATAGGTAAGCAACATTAAGGCTTGGCGCCTTTGATAAGTCGAAGGTCTTAATCTTATTACCAATCAATGAAACTGAGAAAAGCTTTGGGAACGGTGACAAGTCAACGTCTGTCAACTCATTCTCATCAAGGTTCAAGTCGGTAAGGTTTGGTGCTACAGGGAGCTTAATAGTTGTAAGTCCTGCCTTCGAAACAGTGATAAGCTTTGCTTCCTTCATACCAGTGAAGTCAGCATCGGTCATCTTAACGTTTGAGATACTGAAGACTTTCACCTTGTCATCAGGCTCAGCAACAAGTACACGTACCTTTGTATTTGGCTTTGACTTAGCTCGGAAGAGCTTGTAAGTCTCTCCAAGTGCATACTGTGTGACGTTACCATTACCCTCCCATTCGATGTAGACAGACTTACCAGGAACATAGCTTGCGAGAGAAAGTGCCACGCTGTCAGTCTGGTTGAGCGTTGTGAATGAAGCCAACTCATACTGTGGGAAGGCGATAGGATGAACGTATGTTGTCTTGAAGACGTTCTGGCCTTCGAAATCAGGGTAGGCTGCATGCGTCATCTCACAATAGATAGAGTCGAGCGCAAGGTTCTTGAACTTAGCAGAACCGTCGGTAATAGTATAGTCAGTACCCAACTGTAACGGTGTACCATCCTTCTTCTTCCATACAAACTGAGTCTTAGCACCATTCTTTGTGATGTACTGTTCAGAGAGGTCGATACCTGGTGAAGAGGTTGAAATCTGTAGAACGTGCTGTGGAGCATAGATGAAGTTGCCACGAGAAAGGCCGAAGTCGTTAGGCATATTAGCCAATGTGAAGTAGTTGCCACTGATGTTCAACTTCTTTACAGGTGCAACGGTTGGTATTCCAATCTCGGTCAACTCGTTGTTAGCAACATTGACGTCTTCTATCAGTTCACTGTGGTTAAGGAGGAGACGAGTGAACTTGTTGTAAGAGATATCAAGCATACGCAAGTTGTCGGCATCCTTAAGATCCAGCTTGTTCAGGTTGTTATGACTTACATTCAGCTTCGTTACACCATAGATGGTATAGTAGAGCAATGAGTCAATCTGGTTATGACTAATATTGATATCAGTCAAATTACTCTTATTAAAGTAAGATGATGGACCACGGAGATCAACACGTCTTAGCTGATTGTTAGATAAGTCGAGCTTCTCAAGCTTATTGTTGTAAGAGAGGTCAATAGTAGTAAGTCCTGCGTTCTTCAGCGTCAGTATGCGAAGTTCTGTGAGTGCAGAGAGATTGATATTATCAATGTATTGACCATCACACTCAAGACTTGTTACGTACTTATCTTGTGGAACATATACAATAATGTTACCTGCGCCAGTACGTGAAGTAGCGATGTTAGGTGTAGCAGGACGCTCTTCCTTAATCTGGAACGGCTTTGTCTCTCCATTACCTAAGTCAACCTTTACTGTTACAGGATTAGCTGCAGTAGCACCAAGGATACCCACTGACATGTTAACTGGGTCGCCTTCAGATCCAAGACTTGACATTTCAACGGCCTTCTCGTCCTTTCCAAACTCGGCAACAGTCTTTATTCTGAAGTTCTCAGTACGGATAGGGTAGTCTTTAAGACGGCTATTAGTGAACTGTACAAAGACCTGATCATCAAGTGCTTTCTTCAATGTCACCTTACCAGCCTCGTATGAGTAGTAGCTGTCGTCTAACTCTACTGGCTTTGTTGGGTCGGCCTTTGGAACACGGTAAAGTCTTGCATCTGTTCTTGTGTTCTTACGAAGTACACGCTTGCTAAGGTCGATGACATCACCTACCTTATATGTATCGTTCAACTCCA
>ERZ772960.200-NODE-200-length-58534-cov-5.984559_pt1 | contig 58534 bp, 40 predicted proteins | sample MGYA00580678_ERZ772960 | MGnify/ENA primary metagenome ERZ772960 (study PRJEB29015, sample SAMEA2737930) | human oral metagenome | biome: human oral; feature: human-associated habitat; material: dental | place: China | collected 2059 ...
CCCCTCCTTTGGAGGGGCCGGGGGAGGCTCCCTCTGCTCGCTCTCCCTCCCTTTGGGAGGGCTGGGGTGGATGTTTTGGAGGGTTAGGGAGGCTCTTCGAGTCGTCTGCGCCTCTATCTTCCCAACCAAACTTCAGGGTTCAGCTTTGTAGTTTCCTTGCGCAACTGGAACTGAAGGATATTATCTGCACCGACAACACCCAAGGATTGGCGCGGACTTACCTTTTGTCCGCGACTCACACTGACCGAATGTAGGTTGCAATATACGGAGATATAGGCACCATGGCGCACCATAACGACCATGCTTCCCGCGTATCCAAAGACCGCACTCACCTCACCATCGTAGATAGAACGGGCCACACAGCCGGGGTTTCCCTTGATGTTGATGCCCTTATTGTCGAGCGTTACGCCCTTCAAACCCGACACATTGTATTGTCCGAAGTGGCTCACAACCTTGTAACTTCCGGAGATTGGCATCGGTAAGCGGCCGCGGTTGGCCTCAAATCCGCCGCTGATCATGCGGTCAATCGTGGAGAGATGCTGCACTTCGTCGGCTTCTTTCTTGGCCTCGGCAAGCTCTTGTCGCTGGCGGGCAGCCTCGGTTTTGGCCTTTCTTTCAGCAGCCATACGTTGGGCTTCGGCCTCTTTTGCGGCCTGTTCGGCCTGTTCCCGCTTCTCTGCAGCAGCCCTTGCCACCGCTTCGGCAGCCGCTTTCTTCTTGGCTTCTGCCGCAGATTGCTGTGCTTTCCGAGCCTCTTCGGCCGCACGTGTGGCCGCTTCTGCCTCGGCTTTCAGCTTGGCTTCGCGTGCTTTAGCCTCTGCAATGCGCCGCTCATTCTCGCGTTGTGCGGCTTCGGCTTCAGCCTTTTTCTTGGCCAATTCGGCTGCGCGACGCTGCGCAGCTGCCTGTGCTTCGGCCTTTCTTTTGGCTTCTGCGGCCGCCCGAGCACGTGCTTTTGCCACCTCTTCTGCCACCAATCGGTCGATTTGGGCATTGAGAGCAGCATCTTTCTGCTGCTGTTCGGCGATGATTTTCTGTATGGTTTTCTGTTGATTTTGCAAGGAAGCGACCACTTTCTTCTGCTCGTCCTGCTGCCCTTCGAGGGCTTCTTTCTCTTTCTTTCCCTTGTAGAGGAGATTGTTTTTCCGGCCTTTCACCTGCTGAAGTTGCAGATGTTTGCCGTCTACCTGCATCTGCTTGACCTTCACCATCTCGCCTTGTGCCTTCTGATAGTCGGCATATTCGCGCACGAAACGCATGCGGCGGTACATCTGGGCAAAGCTCTTTGCCGAGAAAATAAACATCAATCGGTCTTGAACGGTGCGGTGACGGGCCATGTAGCGCATGGATTTCACATACTTAGACTTGCGGTCTGACAGTTGTTGTTCAAGCGTTTTGAGTTGCGCTTCCAGTATGTTGATGTTGCCATTGATATGGTTGATGTCGCTTTCTATGCCCTCAATATGCTTCTGTCGCTGGTCTATTTGAGCGTTTAATGTAAGCAGATTATCGAGTCTTTGCTTCACATCGGCTTGGTTTCTTCGCAAGGCTTGCTCTTGTTCCTTAATCTTTTTCCGGATTTGCGCACGTTGTCCTTGCAGTCCTTTGATGGAAGCATTGGTGTAGACAGCCGTCTTTCGGTCGGCTTTCTTCTTGCCGGCAGGCTTCTTTTGCGGCGCTGTCGTCTTCTTTTGTGGCGTGCGTTGCGGTCTGACGGTGGTTTTCTTCTGTGCCGAAGCGCCCAAGGTCAGCAACAAAGTTAAAAGGATAAGTGCTGTTCTTTTCATTTAGAAGCTCATGATTTTGGCCAAAATATCTTTGGTTTCTATCTTCTTGTATTTGCTTGAAACGGTTGAATTGGTCTCCCATCCGTCCTTGGTGGTCACCTCATCCATGTCGATTGTCACTTGAACCGTCCGCTTTTGGCGGGTCGCATTGGTTGAGAAAGTAAAGGTTTGCTTGGCAGGGAAACGCTTCACGCCAACGTTCATGAAGTTCTCGTAAAGCCAAGTAAGCGTGGAATTTCCGTGCTGTGCACTGTGATAACCAACTGTTGTCTGACCAATCAGTCCGCTTTTCGTGTCGGCATTCCATACGAAATTCAAGTTACCCTGCTTCAGACTGATGGGCGTTGTGGCCGTGGTTGGCTGCAAATTTGCCTCGAACTTACGCAGCGAAGTCTCGTTCAAGCGGTCGGTTCCGGGCATGAATAGCTGGTTCCAGAACAGAGATTGCAAGCTGTAAAAGGTCAGTCCGTTGTCTTTCAAGAAGTCAAGTTGGTTGTAATCTGCCTTGATATACTCCTTATGAAAGCGGTCGATGACGAGCACATAATCGGGAGTGAACTCCAAACGGCCCACTTCTGAGCCTAATAAAGGAATGAAAAGTTGAATGCGGATCACTTGGTTCTTGCGCATATGGAGCGAACCCGGCGCGGTGATATCCCTGCCATCGACCTTGAGATTAAACTTCATATCGCCCACAATGTTGTTGGCATAGACGGCATTGTCGGCCACTTTTTGCAAGAAACCAAGTTTCTGCAGTTCGGGATTAGGGGCATTTCCCGTCGTTGTTTTCGTGGCGACCGTCGTCGAAGTGGTGGTCTTTACGAGGTTTTTCTTTGCTCCGCAGGCTGCAAAGAGCACAAGGAGGGCCGGCAATATGAGCGGGCTATACAACAGTTTCGTCTTCATCGGCTTTTAATATATTTCTTTAATCGTATCTTTTTCATCAGGATAGCCTCCTTTCCGCTGCCGGCTTTCAAGGCTCTCTGCCAGTAATCGACAGCCTTTTTCATGTCTTTAAGCTGTGCATAAATGTCGCCGGCGTGTTCTAAAATGACTGAACTTGCCACCGAATCCGTGTCGTTTTGCAGTGCTTGGTCAGCGTAGATGCGGGCCTCAGTGTAGTGACCTTGCATGAAAAGAATCCATGCATAAGTATCGAGATATGAGGCATTTCGGGGTTCAGCCTCCACGGTTTTGTAACTCATTTGCGCTGCTTTTTGCAGGTTACCTCCGTTTTCACAGAGGTAATAAGCATAGTTATTGAGGGCGTAAATATTGTCACTCTTGTAGGCCAAACAGCTGTCGTAAGCCGCATACGACTCCTTTGTTTGATGCTGTTTTTGCAGATAATCGCCCATGATGGCATAGAGTTCGGCCACCATGTCCTTGTTGGCTTTGTCACAATGTGCCATTCCTTTGCGTATGGTCTCTACGACCAAGTCTGGCTTTTCCAGCTGAATGTAAGCCAGACTCATAAAATAATAGAACGCCAACTCATCGGGATTGAAGGCCAATCCCGTGTGACATTGCTCCACGATTTGGGCCCAATTCTTGGCCGACCACATATCTTGTAGCAGTTGAATTCGGGCGCCTTTGCGGTCAGGAGTCACGTTAAGCAGGTCGATAATTGCGCTATCTATGGCCGCTGTTGGCATCTTTTTCAACGACATATAGGCCACTTTCAGCTCGGCAACAGCCGCATCTTTGGGCGAAATCTCAAGCACTTTGTCAAACATGTTCAGCACGATTGTACTGTCTCCCCCAGCCTTTTCGTTGGTCTGAATGAGTTGTTTCAGCATGCTTTGTTTGGCTTCCGAGTCGGTATTCTTGCTCAAAAGACTTCGCTTCATGATGTCTTTTGCCTTCAGAGTGTCACCGTTTGCTGTGTAATAATCATACATAGAAGCGAGTGCCATCGCGTTTTCTGGCTCCTCATTCAACACGTTTTGATACCGCTCAAAGGCTGCTTTTGGCTCGTTGTTCTGCATGAACCAGTTGCCTAACATGACCTGATAACCGAGGTCATTCGGGTAAGATTGGCAGAGATCTTGAAGGGCTTTGCAAGCCGATTTCTTATCACCTTTCAACTCAAAAACATGCACTTTGGAGAGCGTTAGCCCCTCACTATTGCCGTCATTCTGCTCTAATCGGGCGAGCACACGCAGCATATTGTCGTAGTCTTTCTGCTGATTATAGAGCTGAAGCAGCAGTTGAAGCACGTCCGTACGGTCGCCGTGGCGAGCCACAAGGGCCTCATATACGTCGATGGCCTTGCTATATTGTCGAGCATTGATGTAGTATTCGGCCAACCGTTCCTGATAATCTTCGTTGTCAGGTGACAGCTCCACGGCCTTTGTCAAATAGGCAATGGCCAGCGAATCATTCTTTTTGTCCGACTCGAACGGGGCAAGAAAGTAGTAAGCTTCGGCCGCATTGGGATTGAGTTCGATGCATTGTTTCAGCAGAGCGTAGGCAGAATCAGTCTTGTCGGCAGCCTCTGCGAGAATGGCATCCAGGAAAAGCGTGTTGTATTTCACGCTGTCTTCATAGCTCAAAACCGGCATTTCGGTCGATGAAACCGCCGTTTTTCGTTGTTTATCACGCTCTGCAAAGGAGGGAATAGCGGTCGTTGAGACCACCAAACCGGCGGCCGAAGCGATTAAAATATATTTGAATGCGTGTCTCAAAATCGTGATTTCTTGATTATTTCACCCCCGTATGACCATATCCGCCCGTGCCCCGCGTGGTCTCATCAAGTGCTTCTACAAGCTCGAAAGTCCCATGTTCGTGACTTGCAATCACCATTTGAGCAATCCGTTCACCGTCATTAACGATGAAATCACGGTCGGAAAAGTTGACCAATAGCACCATAATCTCACCACGATAGTCGGCATCTACGGTGCCGGGTGTATTGAGAACGGTGATGCCATGCTTCAAAGCAAGACCACTTCGTGGGCGGATTTGTGCCTCAAAACCGGCCGGTAAAGCGATATGAAGCCCTGTAGGAACGAGCCTACGCTCCATGGGTTTCAATACAATTGCCTCCCCAATGTTGGCCCGAAGGTCCATACCTGCGCTCTGAGGTGTGGCATATTCAGGCAGTGGCTGATGGCCTTTGTTTACTACTTTAATCTTCATTGCGTTATATAATTAGGTGCAAAAATACGCAATTCCATGCAGATAACTTCATTTTTCGGCTTAAAAAGACAGAAAATCCACTAATTTCCACTATATTTGCCACATGAATTGGCAACAACTTATATCCAACAAGCGACTCGGACAAGAGCACCGTCATGCCGAACGTCACGACGATCGGTCGGAATTCAAGCGTGATTACGACCGCTTAATCTACTCTGCTCCGTTCAGAAGATTGCAGAACAAGACGCAAGTTTTCCCGCTTCCGGGCAGTATTTTCGTGCATAATCGGTTGACACATAGCCTTGAAGTGTCGAGTTTGGGACAGTCGTTGGGCAACGATGTCTGCACACGTCTGAAGCAAAAGCACCCAGAATTGGCCAATACTTTGTTCGAAGAGATCGGCACAATCGTCAGTGCTGCGTGCTTAGCTCACGACATGGGGAACCCTCCTTTCGGCCATTCTGGGGAGAAAGCTATACGGACTTTCTTCACAGAAGGAAAGGGGAAGCAACTCAAAATGGCTGTTTCAGCACCGTTTTGGAACGACATTTCGCACTTCGAAGGCAATGCAAATGCGTTCCGATTACTGACACATCGCTTCTTTGGAAGGCGCATCGGAGGCTTCGTTATGACCTATTCTATGTTGGCAAGTATTGTGAAATACCCCTTCTCAAGCAGCTTAGCTGGTAGCCATGGTAAGTTTGGTTTCTTCCAAACCGAGGCCGAAGACTATCGCAAAATCGCCGATGAATTGGGCATAATTTGCAAGTCTGGAGATGCAGAAGCATTGAGATATGCCCGCCATCCACTGGTTTATCTCGTCGAAGCTGCCGATGATATATGTTACGAAATCATGGACATTGAGGACTCACATAAGCTGAAAATCCTCTCGTTTGAGGAGACCAAAGACCTACTTCTGGGCTTTTTCGACGAGCAAATGCGCGAATATATCCTCGAAAGAATCAAGGAAGAGGGCGTCACCGACGCCAATGAACAGGTGGTATATATGCGGGCCAGCGTCATTGGAAAGCTCGAAAACGAGTGCGTCAAGGCTTTTGTTGACCACGAAGATGAGCTATTAAGCGGTACCTTTGAGGGCAGTATCATCGACCATATCTCCCCTTTGCAGCGCGAAGCTTACCGCAAATGCGAGGCCATTTCGTATGAGAAAATCTATCATAGTAAGCCGGTTCTCGACATTGAACTATCGGGTTACAAGATCATGGAGACCTTGATGGACGTGTTTATTGGGGCAGCCATGGAGCCAAACCGCTTCTATTCGCAACAGTTGATACGCCGTGTCAGCAGCCAATATGACATTCACAGCGACAATATGGAGACGCGTATCATGGCCGTTATCGACTATATCAGTGGCATGACCGACGTATATGCGCTCGATATCTACCAAAAGATAAACGGTGCGGCCCTGCCGATTGTGTAGGAAAGGAACCCACTCCAGACCTCCTAAGTACCCACCTCGGACCTTCCAAAGGGAGGGAATGCGAGCAGAGGGAGCCTCCCTCAGCTCCTCCAAAGGAAGGAAAAACGAGGTAGGAGAGCCTCCTCCAACCCCTCCGAAGGAGGGGAGTGCGAGCTTGCGGGGCTTTGATGATGAATGATACATCGTGAATGATGAATTCAATTCCGTACGTTATGAGTTAGATTTCGTAGCGATTGATAATCAACATATTATACCTTGTCATCCAATATGGCCCGTTTCGTCTTCCAATATGGCCCATCTTGCACGCTAATATCAGCCATTTTACCACCCAATATCATCCATATTGCACGCCAATATGGCCGATATTGCAACGCGGTTTCTATGTAATTGAAAACCAATTGCTTAGAAACCCTTTCTCAATAGTATTGCCCCTATCTCACTCTCCCCTCCTTTGGAGGGGTTAGGGGAGGCTCCCTCTGCTCACTCTCCCTCCCTTTGGGAGGGCAGGGGTAGGTATTTAGAGGAACTGGGGTGGGCTTTTGAGGAAGCAACGAAGGCTCTTTTTCCTCCATTTCATCGCTATTTTTCACTTTATTCCTCATAAAATTAACGAATAGTGCGAATGAAATCGCATATCGTGAGGGCCGATATTCTTAAAAAATGCAATCTTTGCAAACAAATCGCTAATGGAAGTTAAACTCCCGTTTCAAGGAAGCAAGGCCGCCATTTGCCGTGAAAAGAAACCTAAACTGCGCAACCAAATAACTAAATACTTAAATTATGAAACATCCTTATTGGATATCTCCTTCCGTAAAAATGTGTATGGCAGCCCTGCTGTCAACGGGATTGGTGTTGCCTTTGCCCTCGACAAGTGCCGCACAAGACCCACATTTTCTTTCCGTCCAGCAGCAAATGCAGACTGTAAAGGGCGTCGTGGTTGACAATAACGGTGAACCCGTGATTGGAGCAACCATCAGTATCGGCGGCAAGGCCGTGAAGATTACCGACATCGATGGTAAGTTTGTCGTGCAAACCCACGCCAACGAACTTATCACGATTACCTCTGTGGGCTACTCAACCAAGAAAGTAAAGGCCACTCCGGGGCGCGAAATGCACATCGTTATGGCTGACGATGCACTGACAGTGCAAGAAGTTCAGGTCGTAGCTTACGGTGTTCAGAAGAAAGTAACGGTCACGGGAGCCATCTCAGGCATCAATGGTGAGCTGCTGACCAAGGTGCCAACAGCTTCTATTACGAACATGTTGGCGGGCTCGGTTCCAGGCATTTCGTCCGTACAATACTCGGGAGAGCCGGGTGCCGACGGTGCTTCTCTCTTCGTTCGCGGCAAAGCCACGTGGGCCAACTCGGCTCCTTTGGTTCAGGTAGACGGTGTGGAACGCGACTTCAGTGAGATAGATCCGAACGAAATAGAGAGCGTAACGGTGCTCAAAGACGCCTCGGCTACGGCCGTATTCGGTGTACGTGGCGCCAATGGTGTCATTCTTGTGACGACCAAACGCGGTAAGGAAGGCAAGGCAAACATATCGGTCAACACCAGTGCGAGCGTGGTTTTGCCGACCAATCTGCTGAAACTTGCCGACTCATATTCGTATGCCTTGTATCACAATCAGATGATGAAGAACGACGGAGCGACGCCACTTTTCTCGGATGCTGTGGTGCAGAAGCTGCGCGATCACAGCGATCCTATTCGCTATCCCGACACGGATTGGATGGATTATTGCCTGAAAAAGGCGGCATTCCAGTCGCAACACAACGTGAGTATCTCGGGAGGAACCAACAACGTGCGCTACTTTGTGTCGCTTGGTGCATTCACCCAAGGCGGCCTTTTCAAGCAGCAAGCCCTCGACTATGACTTCAATTTCAACTACAAACGCTTCAACTACCGCGCTAATCTCGACTTCGACGTGACAAAGACCACCACGATTTCGGTGAACATAGGAGGCCGTGCTGACACCAAGAACACGCCGATTTCCACCGAAGATGGGCAGCAACTCTTCCGCAAACTCTATAATACTACACCGTTCTCAAGCCCGGGTGTGATTGGCGGACGCTATGTTTTGACAACCACAGACCCCGATGAAGACGGCAATCATCTGCCATTCACCGGCATCAGCGGGCTTTCTTCCTACTACGGAATGGGCTATACTTCGCGCAATACCAACGTGCTCAATGCCGACGTGATGCTGAGGCAGAAGCTCGACATGATTACGAAAGGCCTCTCATTCAAGGTGAAAGGGTCTTACAACAGCACCTATTATATCACCAAGAAACGGCCGGGTGGCGTGGCAACCTACAATCCCGTGAAAGTAGGCGGCAATGCCATTGAATACCGAAAGAACGGACAAGACTCCCAATTGGGCTATTCGGAGGAGTTCGGAAAGGGGCGCAACTGGTACATGGAAGCCAGTTTGGACTACACACGTGGCTTTGGACAGCATCATGTGGGGGCACTTTTGCTCTACAACCAGTCAAAAACCTACTACCCAAGTCAGTATTCCGACATTCCTCATGGCTATGTAGGACTGGTCAGCCGCGTTACTTATGACTATGCAAACCGCTACATGGCAGAGTTCAATGTGGGCTATAACGGTTCGGAAAACTTTGCTCCCGGCAAGCGATATGGGCTGTTTCCGGCCGGTTCGGTGGGCTGGACCATCAGTGAAGAGCAGTTCTTCAAGCCCCTAAAAAAGGTGGTCGATTATTTGAAACTGCGTGCTTCTTGGGGGCTTGTCGGTAACGATCAGCTCAATGGTTCACGCTTCATGTACACCGACGACCCCTATGTTTTGAAGAGTGGTTGGTCAGCTTATGGCAATAAAAACAACACTTATAACTTCGGAACGAACACAGGAAACTACCTAAATGGTGCCATCGAGGGGGCAAAACACAATCCCGAGGTGACTTGGGAGAAGTCGTTCAAGCAGGATTATGGCGTAGATGCCAACTTCCTCAACAGCAGATTGAAAGCCACTTTCGACTACTATTACGAGCACCGCAAGGATATTTTGCTCAACAGTTACATTGCTCCGGGCATCTTGGGCTTTACACTTCCGGCCGCAAACCTCGGCGAAGTGAACAGCTGGGGCTATGAAGTTTCGCTGAAATGGCAGGACTTTATCGGCAAGAATCTCCGCTATTGGGTGGGAGCCAACCTCTCTTATAACCAAAACGAAATCAAGGAGATGATGGAAGCTCCACAGAATTATGACTGGCTTTACCAGAAAGGGCACCGTATCGGCTCGCGTTCAATCCGCCAATTCTGGGGACTTTACAACGCAGATGCCGACGCACGGTACATGGCCGAGCATGGAAAACACCTGCCAACTCACCCAGTTGCGCTTGAAAACGGCGACGCAGTGTACGCCGATCTCAATGGCGATGGCATCATAGACAACAATGATTACTCCTATTCCTTGGGGCATACGGACGACCCGGAATATACTGCCGGTTTCAATCTTGGCTTCCAATACAAGGATTTTGAGTTCAATACGCAGTGGACAGCGGCTTGGAATGTGACCCGAATGCTGGCAGATTGCTTCCGTCAGCCCTTGGGCGACCAGCAGGAAAAGGCCTTGTTGCAATATCAATTCGACAACGTGTGGACACCTGATAACCCCAATCCGAACGCTCGTTATCCGCGTGCCACGAAGTTGCATGCCTCAAATAACTACGCCTCTTCGACGCTTTATGAGGTCAACTCCGCCTATCTGCGCCTGAAGACCATGCAGGTGGCCTATCATTTCCACTTCCCTTGGATGAATACCATCAAGCTGCGCGACCTCACTTTGGCACTCAGCGGCTACAACCTGCTGACATTCTCAAAGTTCAAATGGGGCGACCCAGAATCAAGAACCAGTGACCGACCCAACTATCCGCTGACCCGTTCGTTTGCCATCAGCCTGAAAGCAAGCTTTTAATAAGGTGAACCAATAAGTCGACTACATCATTAAAAACGATAAAACATGAAACATTATCATATTCTTCTCGGTGCAGTACTGCTGTTAGGCGCTTCCGTTGCGAGCTGTACCGACCAAATTAAATTCGGAGATGCATTCCTTGACAAAGCACCGGGCAATGATGTTACCAAAGATACCGTGTTCAATAATCCCGAATACACACGCAATTTTCTATGGTCGTGCTATGGAAAGCTACACTACGGTCTGCCCTATTGCTGGACAGGAGGTGAGGCCCAAGGCATGAATACGGGCGTCATCGACGCGCTGTCTGACTGTATACACAGTCATTGCGACTGGGACGAAGTGAACAGACAATATTATGCCGGGGCATATACGGCCCCATCCAAGGGTGGAGACGACCACGGACGCTTCCCCTATATGAACTATAATGTGTGGGAAACCGTGCGTTCCTGCTACATCTTCTTGGAAAACGTAGACCGCACACCGAACATGGAAACGAGCGAAAAAGAACGCTTGAAGGCCGAAGCCAAGAGCATCATCGCCTCGCGTTACTTTGACCTCTTCCGCAATTATGGCGGACTTCCGCTTGTCAGGAAGTCCTATGACGGGACGGATGCCGTTTATGAAATCCCGCGTACCACGGTAGATGAGACCGTGAAATTCATTGTCGGCCTCTTGGACGAGGCTGCTCCTAAACTGCCATGGGCATTAGGTTCCGACCTATCCAACTGGGAAGGACGCTTCACGCAGGCCGGTGTGATGGGGCTGAAAGCCAAGGTTCTCAACTTTGCGGCGTCTCCGTTGTTCAACAATGCTACGCCTTATTGCACGACAGGCAACCAAGAGGCTAATGAGAAACGGCAGGCATGGTATGGCGACTATCAAGAGGCTCGCTGGCAAGCTGTGGTCGATGCCTGCAAAGCTTTCTTCGATAAGGTTAATAGTCTGGGCTGGTATGCCCTCGTACAGGCTGATAACAACACGCCGGGCGGCTATCGGGCTGCCTTCCGTAAGGCCTATTCTGACCGCGGAACAACCGAAGTACTGATTTCAACCCGTGTGAAATATCAGGATTCTCAAGACTGGCAATACCTCTTTTCCGAATGGAATGGTCTCGGAGGTTACACGCCTACGGAGGAATATCAGGAGATGTTCGGGTGGAAGGACGGCAGTCCGTTCGACTATGACGAACTGGAACGACACGGCAACTTGGATAGAATGTTCATTGTTCCGGACAAACCTAAAGAGCTGACCCGCGACCCTCGCCTCTATGAAACCATCATCGTGAACGGCACTCTGAACCGTATGGACGCCAATGGGAACATGAGTGGCCGGCAAGTGGAGGCTTGGGTGAACGGTAACGAAGGCTCAGGCATCAGCACGGAGAGCGGACAATATGCCACAGGTATGGCCAACAATAAGTTCTATATGAACAAGGCCGACTCGAAGAACCACGTGCTCAGCTGGCCTTACCTACGCATGGCAGAGATGCACCTGATTTATGCAGAGGCATTGGCACAGACGGGACAGACTGCTAAAGCCATCGAACAGGTTGACAAGGTGCGTGCCCGCGTGGGTCTGAAAGGACTGGTAGCCTCCGATCCTGCGACGGATTACACGAAGAAAGCCTACCTGATAGAAGCCATTCTACGCGAACGAGCCTGCGAATTCGGCTTCGAGGAGTCGCGTTTCTATGACATGATACGCTACCGTCGCGCCGACCTCTTCGGCAAGACCTTGCATGCATTGCGCATCTATCGGCTGAACCCGGACGGCACAGACAACAATACGCCCTACCTTGGCAATGAAAACAGCAAGCCTTTCCCGACACATTTCCGCTATGAACGCGTGCCGTTGAAGAACAAGAGCCGTGCATGGTGGACCTCGTTCGACCCGAAATGGTATCTCTCTGCATTCCCGACTGCAGAGGTAAACAAAGGCTATGGCCTGACACAAAACCCGGGTTGGTAAGTTGAAACATCAAAAACAGAAAACATAATCTTGAATAAAATGAAACGACATATAACATTTGTCTTGGCATTGGCAGTCGGTATGGCAGCGCAGGCACAGACCGACACGCTGAAAACCGGCAGTCATGCTTCACAACACAAAGAAGGTACCCTTTTATCTTACACTTGTAACGTGCAAACTGCCGGTAGCCATGCTTCGAAACCGGTCAATTTAGGATTCGGAATAGAACAGACTTTGGGCGAAAGTACCATGTCCGTAGCATTGAGTAACGACATAAACCGACGCTCTTCGAAGAATATAGGGAACTCACTTTACGGTCAGGTGCTCGGCTTAACAACCCTGCAAGGAACAGGAGACTACGCTTCTTTCGAGCCAACTTTCTTTGTTCGTGGTCTCCAATCGCTCAATGGTTCGTCGCCATTGATTATGGTTGACGGCATCGAACGCAACATTACGAACATCAGTCCAGAGGAAGTGGAGCGCGTTATCGTCTTGAAAGATGCGCCGGCAACAGCACTCTACGGCTATAAAGGAGCCAACGGAGCCATCAATATCATCACGAAGCGGGGCCGATATAACTTCCGTGAAATCAAGTTCACGTATGACCACGGCTTCACATGGGAGGCACGTCGGCCGCAATTCGTCAACGGTTACGACTATGCCACGGCCTTGAACGAAGCCTATGTCAACGATGGCAGGGCACCACGTTACACCGCCAACGAACTCAATGCTTTCCAAACTGGGAAGTATCCTTACCTATATCCGAATGTTGATTGGATAGCCGAAACGTTCCGAAACCATGGAGCAAGCGACATCTTCAACCTGAGTTTCCGAGGTGGAGGCAGCCGTCTTCGCTACTATACTCAGGTAAACTTGGTCAACAATGCAGGCTTTATTGCCCACCCGAACGAGAACGAAGGCTACTCAACACAGAACAAATACAACAAGGCCAACCTGAGAACCAACCTCGACATTGACCTGACTACGACCACGAAACTGGCTGTTAACTTAGACGGGGTGCTGTTGGAGGCATCGCGTCCCGGCCTATCGAGCGATGCACTTTGGGACAAGATATACACCGTTCCGGCCGCAGCTTTCCCGATAAAGACCGAAAGTGGACTCTGGGGTGGCAACACAACGTGGACTGGTTACTATAATCCTGTGGCGCTGACTCAAGGACGTGCTTATAGTAAAGCGCACACCCGTGCCCTCTTTGCAGACGCAACACTCAGGCAAGACCTGTCGTCCGTCACACAAGGATTGAGTGCCTGGACGCGCTTTGCCTATGACAATATCGCCGCCTATTGGGAAAACCACACGCGAAGCTATCAATACGGCATGGCTTCGGCAGGCAGTTGGAATAACGGCGAGCCCACCGGTATCACACAATACAAAGCCGGTTCGGACAGCAACATGAGTGCCGACAGCAAACTGGACTGGCAGAACCGTAACTTCAACTTTGGGGTCGGGGCCAATTATGACCGTAGTTTCGGTGAACACAAGCTGCAATCGGTACTCATGTGGAACTATGAATTCCGCAATGCCAACGGACAGAACAACACCATCTACCGTACGTCGGCGTCGCTCTACAACCACTATGGTTACAAAGGGAAGTACTTTGCCGACCTATCCTTAGGCTTGGCAGCTTCTAACAGACTGGCTCCCGGACACCGGATGGCCTTCTCTCCCACACTCTCGGCAGCGTGGTTGCTCTCTAAGGAAGACTTCATGCAGGGTATGCGCTTCGTGGACTTCTTGAAAGTTCGGGCCTCATGGGGCATCATCAACTTGGACCATATCCCCGAACAAGGCTACTGGGAGCAAGTATTCACGGGTGGCGGAGGCTACAACCTTGGGTCGAATTACGATGCCTATAGCGGTTGGAAAGAGGGCCGTTTGGCTGCAATGAACTCCACACATGAGAAGGCCTATAAATATAATGTAGGCTTGGATGCGACGCTCTTCGGCACACTCGACCTAACCATTGACGGCTATTACCAGCGTAGAACTGATATTTGGGTGGCCTCATCGGGCAAGAATTCGGACGTCGTTGGCATCAGTCATCCCTACGTGAACGGTGGTATCGTCGATAGTTATGGCTTCGAATGGGGCGCACAATATCATAAGGAGATTGCCAAAGACCTGCAACTTCGGGCCGGAATGAACTACACCTTGGCCAAGAATAAGATTAAGGAGGAATACGAAGAACCGCGGGCTTACGACTATGAGAAGCGCACCGGGAACCCTGTCAATCAGATTTTCGGCTTGCAGGCCATTGGCTTTTTCACCGATCAGGCAGACATCGACCACAGTCCCGTGCAGCGTTTGGGCACCAATCCCAAGCCGGGCGACATCAAATTTAAGGACCAGAACGGAGACAATGTCATTGATGGTGACGACTATGTGAAGATGGGTTACAACACCGTTTGCCCCGAAATCTATTACGCTTTCAATCTCGGAATGGAGTACAAGGGGGTCGGCTTCTTCGCACAGTTCCAAGGTGTGGCCAACTATACCGCCATACTGAACACGAAGTCCGTCTATCGTCCGCTGGTCAACAATACGAATATCGGACAGTATTATTTCGAGAATCGCTGGACACCCGAGACCGCCAACACAGCGCTTTACCCTCGCCTTTCCTCCGAAGACAATCAGAACAACTACACGGTCAACTCCGTTTGGCTGGCCGACCGCTCGTTCTTGAAGCTACGCAACGTAGAGGTTTACTACCATCTTCCAGCAACGCTGTTCAACAATTCGCGTTTCATTAAGAATGCCAAGTTCTACGTTCGTGGTATTGACCTGCTGTGTCTCGACCACATCAAACGTGCCGATCCCGAATGCTATGGCGCCGATTACCCCGTCACGCGTTCCGTTTCGCTGGGCGTGGTATTAGGTTTCTGATAATAATAACTAAAAATTAAACGACAATGAATATCAAGAATATATTAGGAGGAGCCCTTTGCCTGGCGCTGTTCGCATCGTGCGGCGATGAATTGGACTATCGCGAGTTCTCCAACTACAATAAAGACTATGTGTTCAAGAACTTCGACAACACCGTGGGCTTCGTGACCAACATCTATAGCTATCTCGACTACGACTACGGAATGATTGACGGCGGCATGCAGGCTTCGGCTTGCGACGAGGCCGAATATGCGTGGAAGTCGAGCCAAGTGAACTATTTCACGAACGGATCACTAAGTTCCAAGAATACGCCCTCGCTCTTCGGCTACTATGCTCCCATTCGCGAAGCCAACTATTTCCTTGCCCATTATCCGGAATGCGACTTTTCCGATTACAAGTTCAACAAGGATTATAAGAATCAAATGGTACGCTTCAACCGCCTGCCTTATGAGGTTCGGTTCCTGCGAGCCTACTACTATGCGCTGCTGGTGAAGTATTACGGAGCCGTTCCCTTCACCACCGAAGTGCTCACCGAGGCACAAGCCAACGCCCTCGGCCGAACGCCGGCGCAAGACGTGATGGCCTTTGTCGTGAAAGAGTGCGACGAGATATTGAACCACCTGCCTGCCAGTTATGCCGGACTGACCGACGATGCTGCAGCAGGCGAAACGGGTCGTGTGACGAAACTGGCCGTGCTGGCGCTGAAGGCACGTACGCTGCTCTACGCCGCCAGTCCGCTCTTCGGCGCGGAGACTGCCGAGCGTTATCATCAGGCCGCACTGGCCGCCAAGGCCGTCATCGACTCGTGCGCAGCCTACGGCGTGAGCCTTGGCAAATACGCCGAACTGTGGGGAACGGACAACTGGAAAGCCAAAGAAGTCATTATGGCCCGTCGCATCGGAGACCTGAACGACTTGGAAAGACGCAACTATCCGATGGGCGTTGAGAACGGAAACTCCGGCAACTGCCCCACACAGACGCTCGTCGATGCCTACGAAATGCGGGCAACGGGCAAGTTGTGGAACGAGGCCGGCAGCGGCTATGACCCCCAAAAGCCTTACGAAGGGCGCGACCCACGCTTTGCCATGACCATTGCCGTGAACGGTGAAAAGAATTGGCCGTCTTACAATGCAGCTGCACTTGAGACATATTACGGCGGAAGCAACGGCGAACCCAAGGTGGGTGCTACGCCCACGGGCTACTACTTGAAGAAGCTGCTCGATGGCACGGTCAACATCTCTTCGGTAAACGGCAACTCCAAGCGCCACTCATGGGTGGCCTACCGCTTGGGCGAGTTCTACCTCAACTACGCCGAAGCCATGTTCAAATACAGCAGAAGCGCCGACGCCGTCACACCAGACCTTCCCATGTCGGCACGCGAGGCGGTTAACGTCATCCGCAGCCGGGCGGACGTCAACATGCCTGCCCTCCCAACGGGATTAAGCGCAGATGACTTCTGGAAGAAGTATCAGAACGAACGTATGGTGGAACTCGCTTTCGAGGGACATCGCTACAACGATATCCGCCGTTGGCGCGAAGGCGCGAGCCACAAGGATATCGTCGAGATGAAAATCACGAAGAAAGCCGACGGGACACTCGCCTATACACGCCACACGGTCAGCCGCATCTGGGACGACAAGCTCTACTTCTGGCCCATCTCCAACAGCGAGATGATGAAGCACACAGGCTCAGGTTTCACGCAAAACCCGGGCTATTGACCCCCCAACATCATGCAGAAGCCGCACTTTCAGCCTTGCCTGCGCCGTTGCCAAACCGTGGTGAACGGCAGGGCCGGGCGTATCTATCGACACGGATATGCAGTTCCACAAAAGTTCCATGCCTTGGTACTGTGTGTTCCAGTACATGGAACTGTGAGTTCCAGTATATGGAACTGTGCGTTCCAATAGGAGGAACTGTGTGTTCCAAAGCATGGAACTTTCTTGGAACACTGTAGCGGACCTCGAAAGATGCGGCTCCTTCGTGCAGACAGCACGAGTTTATAAAGCAAAAAACACGATTTTATACAGATGTATCACTTAAAACTTAACGACATGAAACGATATATGACATTTCTATTTGTCCTGCCGGTGATGATGCTCCTCGCGTCGTGCACCGACAACATCACGAACATGGAGCGCACGGGCTACCTCGGTGAGCCCAAGACGTTGACGGCGTCGGAGATTCGTTCCGAGGCGCTACCGGGACAAATCAAGCTCTACTGGAGTGCACCCGTGGCGGCCACCTATGAATACATGAAGGTTTCATACGTGAACCCGGCTGACGGTCGGAGGCTGACGCAGGTGGTTTCCCGGCACACTTCGGAGCTGCTCATCAGCAACACGCTGCAGAAATACGGCGATTATACGTTCACGTTCCAAGCTTACAACGCCGACGGAACGGCCGCCTCGCCCGTGGAAGTGAAGGCGCGCTCGGGCAAGGCGCCTGCAAGTTACGCCGAACGGAGCCGCACGCGCGTCACGCTGACGGCCTCGCAGCTGAGCACCGACAATCAGGAACCGTCGGAAGGCCCCATCAGAAACCTTATCGACGGCAACACGTCGACCTTCTTCCACACGCGTTGGTCGTCGCCACAAAAGCCGTTACCGCAATACATCCAAATCAATTTCAATGAAGAACACGAGAATTTCGCCATCAAATACACCACGCGCGACACGGGAAACGCCGACGGTTTCCCCACATCGGCCGACCTGCTCGTCAGCGACGACGGCACGAACTGGACGACGGTGACCACGCTTTCGGGCCTTCCTGCGAGCCGAAAGACCGACTATAACTCGACGTTCTTCCGTCCGGAAAAGAAGTTCAAGCACCTCCGTTTCCTCGTCACTTCAACCAGTGGCAACCGCAATTACTTCCATATGTCGGAGTTCTCGTTCTATGATGTCGACGTGGTTGTTGACGACCCGGAGGCCGAAACGACCGAACAAAGCAAGAAGGTGCTCGTTTGGAGCGACGAATTCGAGGGCACCGGCCAGCCCGACCCTGCCAAGTGGAAGTTCGAGGAGGGCTTTCAGCGCAACCACGAAGACCAATACTACATGAAAGAAGGCAATGCCGCGCTCGACGGTTCGGGCCACCTTGTCATCACGGCCCGCAGGCAAAACGTGAGCAATCCCAACTATCAGGCCGGCAGCAGCGACTGGAAGAAGAATCGTGCCAACGCAAAATACACCAGTGCCTCGATGCAGAGCCGTTTTACTTACCGCTATGGAACGGTCGAAGTGCGGGCGAAAATCCCCACGGTAAGTGGCTCGTGGCCGGCCATTTGGCAGGTGGGCAACCGCTTCGAATGGCCACTTGGCGGTGAAATAGACCTGATGGAGTCTTATCCCTCGAACGGTAAGCCGGCCCTGCATGCCAACTATTGCTGGGGCACGAAGACGCGTTGGCAAGGCCGTTGGAAGTCGAAAGTCGTTCCGTTGGAGCACTTTCAGGCCAAAGATGCACAGTGGACCGACAAATACCACGTGTGGAAACTCGATTGGACGCCCGAAAGTCTGAAGATATACGTAGACGATGAGTTGCTCAACGAGGTCAGCACGCGCGATACCTACAATGAAGTTTGCGACTTCTCCGATGGCAGTGGGCAGAATCCCTTCGCCAATTCCATTCCCGGCTTCGGCAATTTAATTTGGCTGAACCTTGCTTTAGGCGGTGACAATGGCGGGCATATCGACGAGTCGGCCTTCCCCATCAAGTATTATATCGACTATGTAAGGGTCTATCAAAACAAAGCAGAATGAGAACCATCTTGGCGTTAGCAGCACTTCTGACGTGTCTTTCGGGCAATATCAAGGCCGGAAACAACATTCGCCCCGGTGCTTTGTGGCCCGATAACCGCGGCATTCACATCAATGCGCATGGAGGAGGCATCCTGAAACGGGGCAAGACCTTTTATTGGTTTGGCGAACACAAGGCCGACACGACGAGTGCGGCTATGGTGGGTGTCACTTGTTACAGTTCAACTGACCTTGCCAACTGGACTTACCGCGGCGTTGCTCTCTCTGTTTCCAATGAGAAAGACAATGACATAGAACGTGGTTGCATCATCGAAAGGCCGAAGGTGGTCTATAATGCCAAGACCCGTCGGTATGTAATGTGGTTTCATTTGGAACTGAAAGGACGCGGGTATGCTGCTGCACGCTATGGCATTGCCGTCGCCAACAAGCCCGAAGGCCCCTATCAATACCTTTATTCTTCGCGCTCATGTCCTGGCATCTGGCCTCAAGATTGGGCTGGTTCGCTCGACAGCACGACCTATAATGCAGGCCGACAAATGAAATGGTGGACGCCCGAATGGCGCGAACTGATTCGCAAAGGTCTTTTTGTTCAACGCGATTATGCACAGGGGCAGATGGCCAGAGACCAGACGGTTTACGTCGATGATGACGGGAAAGCCTACCATATCTTCTCTTCCGAAGACAATCTGACCCTACATATTGCCGAGCTTACCGATGACTATCTGCACCACACGGGACGCTATTGGCGAATGGCTCCGGGTGGACAAAACGAGGCACCGACGCTCTTTAAATATAAAGGTGTATATTGGATGATCACCAGCGGCTGCACAGGTTGGGCACCCAACAAGGCCCGCATGTTCTTTGCCAAACGCATTCAAGGCCCTTGGACGCAGGTAGACAACCCTTGCCGCGGGCCGAAGTCCGAGCTTACCTTCGGCGGTCAGGGCACCTATATCCTGCAAATTGGTACGCCGAAAGAGCCGCGTTTCGTCTTCATGGCTGATATTTGGCGACCGAAACAACCGAGTGATGCCCGCTATATATGGTTGCCGATAACGTTTGAAGATGGGAAGCCCGTCATTCAATGGACTGACCAATGGAGCATCAAGCCCTGAACGCTCCTTTCATCCAATAATAAGAACCAATGAAGACAAGGCCGAGAACACTTCTACTGCTTTTGCTGTGCATGGCATACACGGCCATTTCCGCACAGATTTCTATGCCCCGTGCATCATCAACTTATTGGAGAGACTCCGTTCCTCAAGCCATGCGGCAAAGCTATATCGCCTATGGCGCACAGTATGCCGGCCAATCTTGGCCAACGATTCCAGACTCCGTCTTCGGCGAATTCAAGCATACGGGCAACCGAACCCACTATGAACGGCTGTGCTTTCAAAAGCGAACTCGGTTGGCCGCTCTGGCACTTGCCGAGATAATCGAGGGTAAAGGGCGTTTCATTCCCGACTTGAAATGCGGTCTGGAGAACCTGTTTAGCGAACCATGGTGGGGCATTCCGGCCCACTACGGACACGACCGCCCGCTGTCAACCGATCAAAATGTAGATCTCTTCAATGCCGAGACTGCAGGCTTAGCTGCATGGATAAACTATATGTTGGGAGAAGCCTTGGGAAGCGATTTAAGGCAAACCATCGACAAGGAAGTGCGGCGTCGACTCCTGATACCGGCCTTAAAGACCGATTATTGGTGGAAACACAGCCGTATGAACTGGACGCCTTGGATTTGTTCCAACTGGCTGACGGCCGTGCTGATCAGTGAGAACGACGGGGCAAGAAAGGCCGAAGCCTTGCGACAAATCACGGCGGCTTTGCAGTATTTCGCCGATGAATACCCATCAGATGGCGGTTGTGACGAGGGAACATTCTATTGGGACCGTGCCGCGGCCTCGCTTTTCGATTGCCTGCAACTGATGCAAGCAGCCAATCTGACCGTTCCGGCCTCGCTCCCCAAGGAGAAAATAAAAGCCATGGCAGCCTATATATATAAAATGTATATCGGCAATGGCTATTGTATCAATTTCGCCGACGCCCACGACAACCGTTCTGTCGTCCAACTCAATGTTCTTTATCCTTTCGCATTGTGGGCCGGCGACAAAACGATGCGCCGTTACGCGGCTTGGATTGCAAAAGAGAAAGACTTCTTCCACCGACCTTCAACGCTTTTTGCCGCCAGTGGCAATTTTCCCACACTGGGACGCGAACTCTTTTTGCTTTCAAATCTCCATCAATTACAAGCCGAAAAGCCCGCAGAACCGCTGCTTGAGAACGTGTGGTTGCCCGATTTGCAAATTATGACGGCACGTAACAACAATAAAAAGCATGGTTTTTACGTTGCTATGAAAGGTGGGACAAATGCCGAAAGCCACAATCACAACGACGTGGGGTCGTTCCTTGTCTATGCCGATGCACAGCCTTTACTCATCGATGTCGGCGTGGGCGAATACACTTCGGCTACCTTTTCGGCTGACCGTTACAAGCTGTGGACCATGCAATCGGCCTATCATAACCTGCCGAAAATCAACGGAGTCGACCAGCACGAAGGCGAGATTTATCGTGCCACCTGCGTGAAATACCATCCGAAATCACTCGCCATGGACATCGCCCCGGCCTATCCTGCCTCGGCACAAGTCATGTCATGGCAACGTAAAGTCGAACTGAAAGCCGGTGAAACAGTCGTGGTAACCGAAGACTATCGGCTCTCTGAATGGAAAGAACCACAGCGCATCATGCTTATGACACCTATCCTGCCAACCATTGCCAGAAGTGGTGTCCTGCAACTTGGCAAATATCGGTTACTTTATCCCTCGCAACAAGTTGTCATCACGATTGAAGATGTCAGCGAGCGTATGGATTCTTTGCTCAAAAGTGTGTGGGGACCGCATCTCTATCGCATTGTGATGACCGTGAACAACAAGAAAACAAGAAACAAAATCATATACAGCCTACAATGAAAAAGATGATATCGACCTTGTGTTTGCTGCTGGTATGCATGGGAACCGTGGCCAAGAAAACCAAACAGAACGACCGTGCTTACTGGGCAGCACAGGCCTATCAGATGGCTCGGCCCGTATTGGAGAACATGGCACAAGGAAAACTGCAACAGAATATGCTGACAGAGTTCAGCCCAAGTTTCGACAATCGCAACCGAAAGGTGGTCTACATGGAGACCTTCGGAAGGCTGATGGCCGGCATTGCCCCGTGGTTGGCCCTGCCAGATGATGACACTTCAGAGGGAATACAACGCAAACAGTTGCGCCAATGGGCCTTGGAAAGCTATCGAAATGCGGTCGACCCCGCCTCTCCCGACTATCTTTGTTGGGGCGTTTCCGACCAAAATCTCGTCGATGCGGCCTACATTGCAGAGAGCTTTTTGCGTGCTTATGATGTCTTATGGCAGCCACTTGACGAGACAACCAAGGCAAGATACTTCAACGAATTCAAGAGACTTCGCCGCATTGATCCACCCTATACGAACTGGATTCTCTTCTCTTCTGTCATCGAAAGTTTCCTTGCTAAGGCTGGCAATATGGGTGATATCTTTCGCGTAAACACGGCATGTCGCAAGGTAGAAGAGTGGTATGTAGGTGATGGTTGGTATGCCGATGGTCCCGTATTTGCCTTTGATTACTACAGCAGTTACGTCTTTCATCCGATGTATTTAGAGACACTTCAGGCGATGACCGACGCCAAAGTGAACAGTCGGATCGACTATTTCAAATACCATACACGGGCTTTAAAGCGTGCCCAAAGATATGCTCTTATCCTCGAACGGCTTATATCTCCGGAGGGAACCTTCCCCGTTTTCGGTCGCTCGATGCCCTATCGAATGGCCGCAATGCAGCCTTTGGCACTATTAGCTTGGTATCAACAGATGCCGAAAGAGCTGACAAACGGACAGGTAAGAGCGGCCTTGACGCAGGTGATGCACCGCATGTTTGATCAGCAACAGAACTACAATCGGCAGGGATTCCTCACCATCGGCTTCTGCGGTTCTCAGCCCGAAACGGCCGATTGGTACACGAATAATGGCTCACTCTACATGACTTCATTGGTCTTTATGCCCCTCGGCCTACCGGCCAATCACCCGTTTTGGACCGAAGCACCGCAGCCATGGACGCAGGTAAAAGCTTGGAACGGACAGCCTTTCCCCAAGGATCACCGCTGGGCCGATGACATTCAGACACGTGACAAATGGTAAACACGCTCGAAAGATGAATAAAAAGAACTATATCGCCTTGTTTTTGGTCTCTCTCGCCGGCTTTCTTCCATCGCAAGCAAAAGACATTTGCGTCAGTATTACCAACACTTTGGCGCACGCCCGCCATGAGTTGGCGAGCCTTGATGCCGCACCGTTAAGAGCCAAACTGGCCGTAAGTGAGACCACACCGTTGCGTGTTCTCAATCAAATCGGGCTGGAACAACCCAGCCAACTCACCCATGATGGCAAACTGATTTTTGAGGTCTGCGTGCCTCCAAAGGGCAAGATGACTTACCTTATTCAGCCAAAAGCATCCGCAAAACAGCCGTTATGGGTCTTTGGAATGCAGTATCCTATTCGCAAAGATGACATTGCTTGGGAGAACGACCGCATCGGTTTCCGCGTCTATGGTCCTGCACTTCAGCAGACGGGCGAACGCTCATTCGGCATCGATGTATGGACGAAGAACACGCCAATCCCCGTGTTTTCCAAACGATATTTGGACGATTGGCGAGGCAATATGCAGGAAGACTCGCTGCGAAAAGCCGGACTTAACGCCCAAGCCGACTCCATCAACCGCGCCACTTCCTTTCATCTTGACCACGGAAATGGCATGGATGCCTACGGTGTTGGGCCCACTTTGGGTTGCGGAGCGCCTGCTTTGATGGGGCCAAAAGGGCTGATTTTCCCTTATTGTTACAGTGATTTTCGCATCTTGGATAACGGTCCGTTGCGGTTCACTTTGCGCCTTGATTTCGCCCCGAATGCCGAAGGTATCACCGAACATCGGCTGATTTCGCTCGACAAAGGCTCGCATTTCAACCGCATGACTGTGTGGTATGACGGCATCAAATCGCCCATGCAACTGGCTTCGGGCATAGTACTTCACGGTGAGAGCGACCTCACTTTGGGCGACCGTTTCATCTGTTATGCCGACCCAACCGATAGACCTGAGATGTGGGGGTCGCTGATTTTTACAGGCATTCTTTACCCCGATGGAATCGATGGAATCGCACGTTTTGAACATCTCAACCATGCTTTGGGCATCAAAAATGGCTACCGTGGCGAGCCTTTCACCTATTACTTCGGAGCGGCTTGGAGCCGTTATGACGTGCCAACCTTTGCACATTGGACACTGGAAAGCACGCAGTTTCTCGATAATCTCAAACATTCATTTATAATAACTATTGAAAAACAATGAAAAAATCAATCATTCTTTGGGCCTTATGGCTGGGCGTTCTGCCGCTGTGGGCCAAGCAACAGACACCCGAAAGCGTTGCAGAAATCATCCAACGCGTCAACAACAACTGGCAAAGTAACCACACTTACAAGACTCGCGCCTTTTGGGACGACGCAGTTTACCACATCGGAAACATGGAAGTGGTGCAACTTTTCCCCAAATCCGACTTTACTGGCTATTCAATGCGATGGGCTATCCACAATCGATGGCAGGGAGCAACCGAGAAAGACCCAAAGAAATGGAAGTATCAACACTATGGTGAATATCAATTCCACGTCTTGTTCGGCGATTGGCAGACCTGTTTTCAGACCTATATCGACCTTTACAAAATCTCACCGACAAAGGATAAGATTACACGGACCAAGGAAGTGATGAGCTATATGGCCGATGCACCCGAGTCAGATTATTGGTGGTGGGCCGATGCACTCTTTATGTCAATGCCCGTAATGACTAAGATGTACAAGCTAACCGACGAACAAAAGTATCTGGACAAGATGTATTCCTGCATACTTTTCACCGATAGCCTCATGTACGACCATGAAACCGGCCTCTATTTCCGCGATGCCAAGTATGTTTATCCCAAGCATAAGACCAATTTGGGCAAGAAAGATTTCTGGGCAAGAGCCGATGGTTGGGTGCTTGCAGGGCTGGCAAAGGTGCTGCAAGACCTGCCCAAAGACTATCAACACTACGATTTCTTCGTCGAAAAATACCGTCGCTTGGCCGCAGCCGCAGCCAAATTGCAACAGCGCGGAGGCTATTGGACGCGCTCAATGATGGATCCTCGCCAGGCTCCCGGACCCGAAACCAGCGGCACGGAACTGTTGACTTACGGCTTACTTTGGGGAGTTAACAACGGAATTCTACCGATGAAATCGTACAAAAAAACGGTCGAACGCGCATGGGACTACCTGCAAAACACGGCACTCCAGCCCGATGGGCGCGTAGGCTACGTGCAACCCATCGGCGAAAAGGCTATTCCCGACCAAATCGTCGACCGCAATTCCGAGACGAACTTCGGTGTCGGCGGTTTCCTTCTTGCCGCCTGTGAATACTATCGTTACCTAAAAGCCGGCACCAAATAAATAAGGCCGGTTTCTAATCTCGATTCTATTGCGTTTCAATCTCACCCATTTTACCGCACAATCTCACCCATTTCACACGATGAAATGGGCCATTTTGCATGCTAAAATGGCTGAGATTGGAACGCAAGTTATAAGTTATTGATTGTCAATAAGGTTGAAACCGAGAATGGTTTGAGCGTATGTCGGGACCTTGATTTTGAACTTTGAACATTGAACTTTAACCTTTATGATTAGTTTTATGATGAAGGTGATTTGCAGGCAAGAGGCATGTAGGGACGCACGGTCCGTGCGTCCGTTTCAAGAACCGTATGTATTTGCTTTTCAGTTCCACTTGAGCGGACGCACGAACCGTGCGTCCCTACATTTCCATCATGGCTGATTGATGCGTGAAATGGGTGAGATTACACGATGAAATGGGTGATTTTGGATATTATTCCGAACTCCGTTGCTTTTTCATTCGGTTGGGTCTACTGCCCATCTGCATGCTTTTATCGGCAAAACCATGGTTTTTTCGGTGAAAAATGCTTATATTTGTACCGCTAAAAAGCGCAAACACAAAACAAACAAAGCATGAATAAAATCAACACCCGCATCAAACGAACGCTGGTTACGGCCGGTTTGGCATCGTCCGTCGCATGGTTAAACGCAGCAGAACAGCCCAAAGAAGGGGTCAAAAACAATCCATTGCTGACCCATAGTGCCCTGCTTTTCGCAGCACCCGACTTCAGTTGTATCCATGAAACCGACTATCTGCCGGCACTGAAAGCGGCTATTCAAGCGCAACGCAAGGCCATCAAACGCATTGTGGACAACAAACAGCGACCCACTTTCGCCAATACCATCGTGGCATATGAGGAAAGTGGGCGACTGCTTGACCATGTTTCGAGCGTATTCTTCTGTCTGACGGGTGCCGACAAGACCGATGTCATTGCCAAAACCGAAAAAGAAATCATTCCGCAACTGACCGATTTGGAGAACGAAATCACGTTCAACGCCAAACTGTTCAGCCGCATCAAATACGTATATGACCGCGAACGCGCCACATTGAAAGGCGAAGACCGCAAGCTGTTAGATGAAATCTACAAGCAATTTGTACGTTCCGGTGCCCTGCTTTCAGCCGACAAGAAGGCCCGCATGGAGCAAATCAACAAGCGGATTGCCGAACTTCAGCAGCAATGGGGCACCATGTTACCCGACGCAACCAACCATGCAGCGGTGTGGGTTGACAGCAAAGACGAGCTGAAAGGGCTAAGCGAAGCCGACATTGCCCAGTGCCGAAAAGACGCAGAGCGCCGCGGTGGCAAGGCACCTTATTGCATTGTGATTGTCAACACCACCCAACAAGCCATCTTGACTCACCTCGAAAACCGCGATTTGCGCCGTCGCGTGTTCGAAGCCTCGCTGCATCGGGCCGACGGAACGGGCGCATTCAACACCTATCCCATCGTGGTGGAGATAGCGAAACTGCGGGCTGAGAAGGCCGAACTCATGGGCCATAAGAACTATGCGGCCTACTCCTTGGAGCGTACCATGGCCAAAACGCCCGACAATGTCTATGCTTTCTTGAAGCAACTCATTGCGGCCTACAGGCCGAAAGCCGAGGCCGAGACACGCGCCATCGAGGACTTTGCCCGCCGAAGCGAGGGACAAGACTTCCGACTTCAGCCCTACGACCGCTTCTATTACTCGGCCAAGATGAAGCAAGCACAGTATCGTTTCGCCGAAGACGACGTGAAACCCTACTTCAATATCGACAGTGTGCTCGTCAATGGTGTATTCTATGCCGCCCAAAGAGCTTACGGATTGACCTTCAAGGAACGCAAGGATATCCCGACATATCACAAAGACATGCGCGTGTTCGAGGTCTTCGACAAAGACAAACGCCCCCTTGCTTTGTGGTATTGTGACTACTTTCGCCGGCCAACAAAGCGTGGGGGAGCATGGATGAGCAGCTTTTCAAAGCAGAGTAAATGGCGCAAACAACAGCCCATTATCTATAATGTATGCAACTATGCCAAGGCACCTGAGGGGCAACCCACGCTGCTGACGTGGGACGAAGTGACAACGATGTTCCATGAATTCGGCCACGCCTTGCACGGAATATTGTCCGATTGTAAGTACAATATGCTTAGCGGAACAGCCGTAGCACGCGACTTTGTGGAGATGCCCTCACAGTTTAACGAGTTCTTTGCCACTGTTCCTGAGGTCTTTAATCACTATGCAAGGCATACGAAAACGGGCCAACCAATGCCCGAAGACCTCAAGGAAAAGATGCTCAAAGCCATCAATTTCCAACCCGCTTACGCCTTGGGAGAGAACTTGGCTGCCACATGTTTGGACATGGCATGGGCCATGTTGCCGGCCAAGAACGTGCCGACAGCCGGCCAAGCAGCGGCATTCGACCGTGAAGCGCTTCGTGAAATCGATCTCTTGGACGTGCAGGTTCCGCCCCGATATGCCACGTCTTACTTCAATCACGTATGGGGTGGAGGCTACGCAGCGGGCTATTATAGCTACCTGTGGACTGAGGTTTTGGCCGACAACATCGCTTCTTGCTTCGCCAAACGCGGCGCATTGAACCCCGAAGTGGGCCAGGATTTCCGCAAAAAAGTGCTCAGTCGTGGCAATACAAAGGACCTTATGCAGACCTTTACCGACTTCACTGGCCTGAAAACGCCTGATGTTTCGGCATTGATGAAGGCCAGGGGAATGTAGAAGAACGCTGAATGAAGCGTCGCACATGGTAGATTATGAACAATAAAATCATCTTTTTATGCTGAAAATATTGCTGCAACTGTGGTGGACACAGAAGCGAAGAACGTTTGATTGGAAGCGCATGGGCATCTTCATCTATATGGTGCTGTGCGTGGTTGTCGGCCTTATTGTCGGCTATTGGCAGGGAGGAAGCAATCCTTTCGAGGCCATTCAAAGCGACAATTTAGAGCTCATTATCGTCCCACTTGTGGTCATGTTCTCTCCCATGGAACTGTTGATGAAGTTCCTTTTGAAGACAGATGCCGCCGGAATGGACGATTACTTGCGGTCTAAACCCGTTCCGCAAGCCACGTGGAATCGCTTTCTTTTGGTGCTCAACTTGCTGGATTACCTCAATTGGTTTATTCCTATCATGGTCTTCGGACTGTCATGTTTGCTCATGCCTGCAGGCTATGCACTGCTCGCTTTCGGCCTTTCACTGACGCTAAACATTGCAGATGGCCTGCTAATCACAGGGCTACGGAAGGCCCAAGGCTGGGAATATAAACTGCCGTTGTGGCTGATGTTGCTCTTCTACTACTGTCTGGCGATACCTTTCATGATTTTCTTTATGAGCTGGTTCGGCCCCTTTGGTAGCGTCGTGGCATGGTTCCTTGCCACCTTGGGCTTTGGGGCAACCGTCTATGCCTACCTTTGTTACGTCAAACATTACAATGAACAGCGCGGCCAACAAGCCAAGGCTGGGCGCATAGGTGGCTCATCGCTCTTCAGTATGGAGTACATTTCGCTGCTCCGTTCCAAGCGTTTGCGCACGGGATACCTGACACTTGTCGTCGTTATGACACTGCAAGCCTATCTCCAAAACCGCACGATGAGCGACGAAATCGGCGAGAGTGCCATCGCGGGAATATTCCTTTTGCTGGCCGTTATGTTCTCTTCGATGATGCTGGGGCAATGGATCTTCGGCATTGAAGGCAACTTCTTCCATGGCTTGATGACCAAACCTGTGTCGGTATATGGCATGCTTGAGCGCAAGTTTCTATTCTTTTTGCTGCTCGATTCCATTACAGCTGTGTTGCTTATTCCGGGCATTTTCCTTGGTTATTGGACGACGATGGCGTGGCTTTCCACCCTTCTTTTGGGTGCAGGTTCCAACGTATTGCTGTTGCCCACCTGCCTTTTCTCCAAGCGCATCGACCTGTTTTCGTCGGCATTCTTCAATTACCAAGGGGCCAACATGGGCGTGAATGTCTATGGATTTGTTATCCTTATCCCGGTGGCGGCCTACGCGTTGTTGGCCATTTTAATAGACAATACCTTGGTGGTTTACGCCATCACGGCCGTACTCGGCCTGCTTTTGCTGGGCACGTCTAAGAGAGTGCTGCGCTTGGTTGCCCATAAGTTCATGGCAAAAAGGTACAAACGGATGGAGGATTTTATGAAATAAAGTCACAAAAGCCTCCCCCTACCCCTCCAAAGGAGGGGAGACTGAGATAGAGAACCAATCATTATCGTGAATTATAAATGAAGAATTGTGAATGATGAACTGCGAATTAAACATTAAAGACCTCAAGAAAGTCTACGGAGACAAGACGGTTATCGACATTCCGGAGCTGACCATACACGCCGGAGAGCTCATCGGTCTCGTGGGAAACAACGGAGCCGGCAAGACGACCCTCATGCGATTGATGCTCGATTTGATTAAAGCTGACGACGGATATGTGCTAAGCAACGGCATGAAAGTGAACGAAAACGAGGCTTGGAAGCACTATACGGGCTCGTTCATCGACGGCCGTTTCCTGATAGATTTCTACACCCCGGAGGAATATTTCACCTTTATCGGCAACGTGTACGGCCTATCGAAGGAGACCATCGACGAGCGATTGGCCTGCTATGCGCCCTTGATGCACGACGAAATCCTCGGCACCAAGAAGTATATCCGCGACTTTTCGGAAGGCAACCGACAGAAGATTGGCATTCTCGGTGCCATGATTATCAACCCCGAAGTGCTCATCTTAGACGAGCCTTTCAACTATCTTGACCCGTCGTCACAGATACAAATCGCCAAAACCATCCATCAGGTGAACAAGGAAATGGGCACGACAGTCGTCTTGTCGAGCCACAATCTGAACTTCGTTTCAGACATTTCGTCGCGCATTTTGCTGCTTGAAAGGGGCCTGCTCATCAAGGATTTGCCCAATGAAGAGGGCAGTGCAATGACCGAACTCAAGGCTTATTTCGGAGCCGAATAAGGCAGTCACTCCACAAACAGCCCGCTCCCGCCTCATTGAGAGGGGAATGTCAGTGCGCAATGTGACAGGGCGGAGAATGTAGGGACGCACGGCTCGTGCGTCTACTCAAGGCGAAAGAAACGCAAATACACCATTGTTGGAGCGGACGCACGGACCGTGCGTCCCTACATAGAGTCGAGCGGCTCATAGTGTCAGGCCCGTTGATAATCAACGACTTGGGCCTTGCGTTTCAATCTCAGCCATTTTACCGCGCAATAAGGCTGACATTAGCGTGCAATAAGGCTGATATTGCGCGGTAAAATGGCTGAAATGATTTTGCAGGGCGACGCATCTTAGATTTCAACCGCTGTGCCCATGCACGTTAATGTAATTTAGCGTAGAAAAGTTTCGCAGTCTGTTTATTTTTTAGTATCTTTGCAATTCAATCACACTATTGAAAGAAATGGCAGAAAATCTAAACACCGAGGCAAATTATTCTGCCTCGAATATTCAGGTTCTTGAGGGGCTTGAAGCTGTGCGTAAGCGTCCGGCTATGTACATAGGTGACATCAGTGAGAAGGGACTTCACCATCTTATCAACGAGACAGTGGATAACTCTATCGACGAAGCCATGGCAGGTTACTGCACAGATGTGGCGGTTACGCTCAACGAAGACGGCTCGGTTACGGTCGAAGATAACGGCCGTGGTATTCCTGTAGACGAGCATAAGAAGCTCCATAAGTCGGCTCTTGAGGTCGTGATGACCGTACTTCACGCCGGAGGAAAGTTCGATAAGGGTTCTTATAAGGTCAGCGGTGGCTTGCATGGTGTGGGTGTGAGCTGCGTAAACGCACTCTCTTCGCACATGCTTTCCCAAGTGTTCCGCGACGGAAAGATTTACCAACAGGAGTATGAAAAGGGCAAACCGCTCTATCCGGTCAAGATTATTGGCGAGACAGACAAGCGAGGTACGCGGCAACAATTCTGGCCCGACCCTGCCATTTTCACCACAACAACCTTTAAATGGGACATCGTTGCCAGTCGAATGCGCGAGCTGGCGTATCTCAATGCGGGTATCCGTATCACGCTGACCGACCTCCGTCCCAACGAAGAAGGCAAGACCCGGCAAGAGGTTTTCCATGCGAAAGACGGACTGAAAGAGTTTGTTCGCTACGTAGACCGGCATCGCACGCATCTCTTCGACGATGTGATTTACCTGAAAACCGAGAAGCAAGGCATTCCTATCGAGGTGGCTATCATGTATAACACCGACTATTCGGAGAACATACATAGCTATGTGAACAACATCAACACGATTGAAGGAGGTACGCATCTGACTGGTTTCCGCGCCGCACTGACCCGTACTTTGAAGACTTATGCCGATGCAGAGCCTACCATTGCCAAGCAGATTGAGAAGGCAAAGATAGAGATTGCGGGCGAAGACTTCCGCGAAGGACTCACCGCAGTCATCTCTATTAAGGTGGCAGAGCCGCAGTTTGAGGGGCAGACGAAGACCAAATTAGGTAACAGCGAAGTCTCCGGAGCGGTGCAACAAGCCGTGGGTGAGGCCCTTTCAAACTATCTGGAAGAGCACCCGATTGAGGCAAAAAAGATTTGTGAAAAGGTGGTTTTGGCTGCCACGGCCCGCATCGCTGCGCGCAAAGCCCGCGAGAGTGTGCAGCGAAAAAGCGTGATGTCGGGTGGCGGTTTGCCTGGAAAACTGGCCGATTGTTCCAACAAAGACCCGAAAGAATGCGAGATATTCCTTGTCGAGGGCGACTCTGCGGGAGGCTCAGCCAAGCAAGGTCGCGACCGCTATACACAGGCCATTCTTCCGCTAAGAGGCAAGATTTTGAACGTAGAAAAGGTGCAATGGCATCGCGTTTTCGAGGCAGAATCCGTGATGAATATCATACAAAGCATCGGCGTTCGCTTTGGTGTTGAAGGCGAAGATGACCGCGAAGCCAACATCGACAAGCTGCGTTACGATAAGATTATCATTATGACCGATGCCGATGTTGACGGCTCCCACATCGATACGCTCATCATGACGCTCTTCTATCGCTTCATGCCAAAGGTCATAGAAGACGGACATCTCTATATTGCCACGCCGCCTTTGTATAAGTGTTCCTATAAGAAAGTGAGCGAATATTGCTACACCGAGCAGCAGCGTCAAGCCTTTATTGACAAGTATGTTGAGGGAAAAGAGGACGACAAAGCACTGCATACGCAACGCTACAAAGGTCTCGGAGAGATGAATCCCGAGCAACTTTGGGAGACAACCATGGACCCCTCGTCGCGTCTTCTGAAGCAAGTGACGATACAGAATGCAGCCGAAGCCGACGAAATCTTCTCAATGCTGATGGGCGACGACGTGGAACCGCGCCGCGAATTCATCGAACAGAACGCCACTTACGCCAATATCGACGCATAAGATTGGCCAAACCTGCTATTTGTCGGGAGGGTGTGTCAAGCCGACACAGCCTCCTTTGATTTTAAATATCCCCCTCTGAATGAAAAGAGATAGGGAGGTCATGAGTGTGAGACCCGGGTCCCATGAACGCGAGAGGGGGATGTCACGAGCGTGAGACCCGGGTCTCACAGACGCGAGAGGGGGATGTAATTGAAAAGAGAGGGGGATGTAATTGAAAAAAGAGCCCCCTCTGAGTGCAAAAACCAATGTGACGGTCTCGTTACATATTTATTCTTGTTCCGTGTTATGGTTAAATGGCTTTTCGGTTTTGTGTTCTTCTTACAGGCAACGGCCCTGCATTCGCAAGGCTTTCTGCCCCGATGGATAGGCTGTGCCGAGCCGGATTCCACCTCGGAACTATGGTTCCGGCATACCTATCTCTGCGCAGGAAGACCGCGTTTTGCCGCAATTGAGGTCACGACCACAGGCTTTTTCGATCTTTATGTGAACGGCTATAATGTGTCGACCGACAGCCGTATGCCGTTCAGACCGCAGGAAAAAGACGACCAGCCGATATGCCTTCGCTTCGATGTGACGCGCTTTTTGCGCCCCGACAGCAATACGATTGCCCTGTGGTATGGCCCGTCTTATCCGCATGTTCAGCCGCGACAGGTGGCCGTTTCCTATTTCGGAAGGGGGCACGACGACCGTTTCTTCAGTTTCACGGCAGACGAGAACTGGCTTTGTCGCAAGGCATATATCAGCCTTGACAGCGTGGGTGGCGAGGTATTCCATGCACCCGATGCCTCTCAAAAAGGGTGGAACGGCTCCGATTTTGCCCCTGCTTGCTGGCAAGGGGCTGCTTGTCGGCCTACCGATTGCACGCGGGAAACCAACTACCGCGAGGTGTGTTACCCTGCCGAACGCGTCGCAAAGGTTCTTCTTCCGGCCTATCGTATCGTGGAAGGCGACACGGTTTGCTATGAATTTCAGACGGGTTTCTACGGCTATGTGAGGGCGACGCTGCGCAATGCTCATAGGGACTCGTGGCTGAACATCAACGGTCTGCGCTATCAATGCCGCGGAGAAACGGACGAACAGGCCTACCGGAAGTTCACAAGAGGACTGTTCCGGCGGGTTTGGGTCACGGGCGACGGTCCGTCCAGAAGTAGTCATATCGAACGTATCGAGGGCATCGAGACACGCTCATACCTGCACTTCGGTTGGCAATAACCCCGCTTCTTTTTGCCGAAAACGGCTGAAGATATTCCTATTTTTATTACTTTTGCAAATAAAGACGAGTGCTATGACGGATATGAAAGAGATAACCGTGGCCTCAGCCCTACAGCTTCACAAGGGCAGCCACATAGAGAATGACCTCCTTTTATTGGACGCTTTGGCCGCAATTCCACTGCCCGAAGAGCCCAGAAGAATGGGATGTCTGTTGCTGGCGCTGTGCACTTCGGGCACGGCTCGCTACACTGTTGACACCATACAACATGTGGTTCGCCCCAAAGATATCATCATTATCAGCCCCGGACAAGTTACGGATGACTACGATTTAAGCGAAGATTGCAACGGAATAGGGCTCATGTTGTCCGACCGTTTCTTTAGGGAAAGCATCTCAGGCATACACGAATTGTCGTCTCTTTTCTTGTTTTCAAAGAACCACCCTGTATGCGAACTCCGGCCAGAAGAGGTCGAAATGCTCCGCAATTACTTCCATTTGTTGAAGCAAAAGGTCGATAATAGCGACCACCATTTCCGTGTGGAAACGGTGAAATCTCTGCTTCAAACGCTCATTTATGACATCAGTAACGCCATCTATCGCATTCAAAACAGCGAGAAACACAAGCACTCTCGCAGTGAAAAGATATTCTTCGACTACATCGAACTCGTTGAACGTAACTTCCGACATGAACGGCGTGTGGGGTGGTATGCAGCGCAATTGAACATCACGGCGAAGTATCTTTCGGAGTCAGTGAAGGGCATCAGCCGCCGAACCCCCAATGCTTGGATTGACTATTACGTGACGCTTGAAATGCGGGTGATGCTGAAGAACACCGCAAAGAGCATCAAAGAGATTGCCAACGAGCTGCATTTCTCCAACCAAAGCTTTATGGGAAAGTATTTCAAGGAGCATGTCGGCATGTCGCCATCACAATATAGGAAGACGTAAAAAACAGACTTAAGGCCCCATCTGTTTGAAATATATCCTTACCTTTGCAACCCAAAACAGAAAAAGACGAATGATAACATGAATAAAAAGATGGTTCAGGAAAAAGGGACAGGACTTCATGACCGTAAGAACAGCCATGGCAGCAGACTTTTCTACCTGTTTATAGGGCTCATTATCGCGCTTCCGACACAAGCCCAGATGCTTTTCTCGGAAAACATGACGATGGCTATCGACAGTACAAAGACCATACAAGGCTCACTACAGCCAGTTGTCGATTTCAAAACAGAGAAAGAGAATGTGCTCACCCTTAAAAATACGGCTAATCTCAACCTGTTGATCAACCGAAACCGCGTAGTAAACCTCATCAATAAGCTCGAATTCTCTACTTATGGCAAGAAAATCACGGTGAGCGGAGGCTATGTGCATGCCGAATATCGCTACCTGCTCCATCATGCTTTCGAGGTTTACCCTTATGTTGAGTCGCAATGGGCAGGCAGTCGCGGTATGACTTTCAAGGTATCTTCAGGGTTGCAATCGCGTTACCGGCTGGTGAACTCCGCGCATTGCCTCATGTTCGCAGCCATAGGCGTGTTCTATGAATTCGAAAAATGGGAATACCCCAACCCACCTGTAGGCATCAGCGACCACGCTTACAGCCGCAGTGTGAAGAGTCACCTGTCACTTAGTTTCAGACATTCAATCGGAGAACATTGGGAACTGACCACTACGGCTATCCATCAGGCTAAACCTGACAGCTATACCAAGTGTGCCCGGTTCGGTGGTGCAGTGGATTTGGCTTACCATATCACGCCAAAGATAGGCATTCGCGGTACTTATCGCATCATTTACGACACATCTCCCATCGTTCCCATACGCAAAGATTATACCACTGTCGATGCCGGTATCGACATAGCTTTCTAAGAAAGCGGGCAAATCACAGGCACACAGTGGCATGATTTCCCTATGATTAGATTTTAATTGTGCGCATAACTATAGTCATGGAGCCTTAAATGAGATGCAGCTTCCTTTGGCTCCCCTCCTTCGGAAGGGGCGGGGGAGTTTTTAGAGGCTTTTATTTGTCAATCATTTCCTCTATTTCCTTGGCCGCTTCGCACAATTCTGCATACCAATCTTCGCCGAAACGGCGGACAAGAGGACCTTTCAAGAACTTGTAAACAGGCAGGTTGAGGGCCTCACCTTTTGCGACTGCGTCCTTGCAAATAGCCCATTTGTGATAGTTGATGCCCACAAGTCCGTGGCCAAATTCCTTGGCGCGAATAGGATAAAGCGCGCAGGAAGCGGGCTTCACAAAGCGTGTCTTGCCTGCGCGATGGGCGCGTTCAAGTGCACAAAGGCAGCATCCGTCCTCGTAACATGTGAAGACACAGTCCTTACCGCCCACGATGCTCGTCACCAAATCGCCCTCTATATCGGCATAAGCCACGCCTTGTTTGTCGACAACGGCCTGTGCCGAGGCACTCATATCGGCCCAAACAGCATCCAAAGCCTCTTCGATTTCGTTGATTTCCTCCAGCGTAACAGGAGCCCCGGCATCGCCTTCTACGCAGCAAGCTCCCTTGCATTTGTCGAGGTCGCAGCAGAATTTCTCGGTAATCACATCGGGAGAGACCAGCACGCTGCCTATCTGTATGATGTGCAAATCCTCTTTTTTCATAATGTTTTTTGTTGCTTTGGGGGCTTATTACATTTAGAATATTCCGCACGCTTCGTGCGGAATACGACAACATAGCCCACTATCCCACACTCCCTCCCCTTGGGGGAGGACCATGGAGAGGTATCTGGAGACCCCGGGATAGGCTTTTACCAAGCTATTTCCTGCTCTCCTCGTTCCCTTAAATATGCATTACACTGCGAAAACTGATGATTTCCGAACCACCCACCACGGTTGGCTGACAACGGAGACGGGTGTACCGACTCCAGAACCAAATGGCGGTTACGATCTATCAGATACTTTTTTCCGCGGGCAAAGCCGCCCCATAGCATGAAAACAAGGCCGTTCTTGTGGTCGTTCAAGACCTTGATAGCTGCATCAGTAAAGGTGGTCCAGCCCAATTGTTGATGGCTGTTGGCCTCGTGTGCACGCACGGTCAGCGTGGCATTCAAGAGCAAAACGCCTTGCTTGGCCCACCGTGTCAGGTCGCCATTCGGCGGTATCGGCTGGCCAAGGTCGGCCTCTATCTCCTTAAATATATTGATAAGTGAGGGCGGCATCGGCACACCTTCGGGCACAGAAAAGCTCAAACCCATGGCCTGTCCGGGCTCATGATAGGGGTCTTGTCCGATGATTACCACCTTCACTTCATTGAAAGGACAGAGGTTGAAGGCGTTAAAAACCAGCTTTCCCGGCGGATAACACGCGCCACGTCGGTACTCTTCGCGAACTGCTTTCGCAAGGTTTGCAAAGTAAGGCTTGTCGAATTCCGCACCAAGATGCTGGTTCCAACTCTCTTCAATCTTTACCATTGTCTTATTTATTATCTGAAATCAAGCATTCACCTGTCATGTCCGACGGCTGTTCCAAGCCCATAATGTGCAGGATAGACGGCGCAACATCGGCCAAACGGCCGCTTTTCACGGTCGCAGAATTGTTGTCGGTGACATAGATAAACGGCACGGGATTGAGCGAATGTGCCGTGTTTGGCGTTCCATCTTCATTGATAGCATTGTCCGCATTGCCGTGATCAGCGATGATAAGTGCCTCATAATCGTTAGCCTTGGCAGCCTCGATGACCTCCTTCACACAGTGGTCTATGGCCCAAACGGCCTTGGCAATGGCATTGTAAACGCCCGTGTGACCGACCATATCTCCATTGGCAAAGTTGACAACAATGAAGTCATACGTGTTCTTATTGATGGCAGCAATGAGCTTATCCTTCACTTCAAAGGCACTCATTTCGGGCTTTAAGTCATAGGTAGCCACCTTAGGTGAGGGCACAAGAATGCGGTCTTCGCCCTCGAAAGGAGCCTCACGTCCGCCGTTAAAGAAGAACGTTACGTGGGCATACTTCTCGGTTTCGGCCGTGTGAAGCTGCTTTTTGCCGAGCCTTGATAGGTATTCTCCCAACGTATCCTTCACGTTTTCTTTCGGGAAAAGCACCTTTACGTCCTTGAAATTTGGGTCGTATGGCGTCATACAATAGTACATTAAGCCCTTCACAGTAGCCATACCTTCCTCGGGCATATCCTGTTGCGTGAGTACTTGTGTCAACTCTTTAGCGCGGTCATTGCGGTAGTTGATGAAGATAACGACGTCGCCCTCGCCGATCGTTCCGTCCACCTTACTGTTGTTGATAGGCTTGATGAACTCGTCGGTCACGCCCTCGTCGTAACTCTCCTGCATGGCTTTCACCATGTCGTCTGCCTGTTTTCCCTCGCCTTTCACCAGCAAATCGTAGGCTTCTTTCACGCGGTTCCAACGCTTATCGCGGTCCATTGCGTAGAACCGCCCTACGATACTTGCGACATGGGCACCGTTCTTTTCGCAACAATCCTGCACCTCTTCGATGAAACCTTTACCGCTCCTCGGGTCGGTATCACGGCCGTCCATGAAGCAATGCACGTAAGTTTTGGTGCCATACTCCTTGCCGATCTCGATCAATTTGAAGAGATGAGCGAGCGAAGAGTGCACACCTCCCGTCGAAGTAAGGCCCATCAAGTGAAGCTTCTTACCAGTCTTTTGCGCGTAAGAATAGGCTTCTACGATGCCCGGGTTCTTCAATATCGCACCGCTTTCGCAGGCTTTGTTGATTTTCACCAAGTCTTGATAGACAATCCGTCCGGCCCCGATATTGAGGTGACCTACCTCAGAATTGCCCATCTGGCCATGCGGAAGACCCACGTCTTCGCCCGAAGTGAGCAGCTGAGAATGCGCAGAAACCGCATTCAGATAGTCCAAAAAAGGAGTCGGTGTGTTGTAAATCACGTCGCCTCGTCCATGTTTTCCGATTCCCCATCCATCGAGAATCATCAATAAAGCTTTCTTTCCCATAATCTAATAAACTTAAAATCTAATATCCTGTGCCCTGCAAAGTTAGTGTAATCGGGCGAGAAAACAAAGAAGTTGTGCCCGTTTTTTTTACAGACACATCATGTTTTTAGTCAAATCTCAGTCAAACTGCTTCCGAGAATGGTCAGAATCGGTTGAGTTCGTTGCTCACTTTGCCTTTGAAATTGTATTGTTCAAGCTTTCCCCAACCTATCGAATAGCTTGCTCCGATGGTGACTCTGAGCCAGTCGAAGCGGTCGGGACGCGACCAATTCTCTATTCCTGCCATGCGAAGGCGGGTGATTTTAAGCGTGGTATAATCGCCATTGAGGTTCACTCTGAATGGACCAAACGACCGACTCAGGCTCATTTCCATTCTCCCGCTACCTGATGTGCGGCTGTAAACGCCTTTCGAAGGGCTATAATAGCCTGCACCGAACGAAGATTTGATGTCCCAAGGCAAATCGGCCATCATGCTGCCGCTTATTCTGAAGCTGTTACTGTAGGCAGAAAGGCCGTTCATTTGGTCGCGAGAGAACGAATAGCCCATGCTACCGTTCATTCTGACCTTCTTGCTCAGCCTGATCGGCGCATAGAATGACGCACCGAAGCCGTTGTTACGCGAACCATAGGTGGGAATATAGCGGTAGACATTCTCGCCCACCACCTTTTCGTAGACATTTGTAATGCCTTTACTGTTGCTGTAGCGCACGGATAACCGATAATCTTCAAAAAGTGAGAGGGCAGCTTCAGCTTCGCCGGAGGTCATGGCACGCAGATAGGGATTGCCGGTCGTGTAGGATTGGTCGCTTTTCCACTCTTTTGCCGGGTTCAGATAGAACATGTGGGGGCGGGAAATGTTGCGGTTGTAACTCATTGATAGGCTGTGGCCGCGCCGGGGATTCAAAACATAGCGCCATTTTGCCTGCCCCAGCCATTCACCATAGTTGTTGTGTACCTCAATACTGCTCGTCAAGGAGTTTGGCGTGGCCTGCGTGTATTCGTAGCGCAGCCCTATGGAATATTCAAATCGTTTGTTCACGCTGTGGCTGTAGCGACCGTAGGCGCTGAATTGGTTTTCGGTGTAGTCGTAATCGTCGCGTTCGGGCGTATTGTTTTCCGTTCGTTGCGTTCTGAAACGGCCCGACATCCGCACATAACCGGCCCCATAGCGCAGCATGATGCCTTGCCCGAGCCGCTGCATGCCGTAAAGTCCGGCGTCCACAGCCGTCGTTCGCGTCCGATTCATATTGGAACGGTCGCTTAGGGTGCCCGTGTAGTCGGTCATCAAAGCCCAGTTGTTGCTGCGACGGTAGTCGTATTTCAGTTCCGAATAGATGCACCAATAGCCTTTCTTCCACCGATGGAGGAAGTCCAAATAGCCTGCTATGCTGTTTGAATTGAGGCGCGTGGTGTCTGCGGTGGCCATCGATACGCCTTTATTCGATCCTTCAGCGATGGTGGTCAGGCTGTTCCAGTCGCTTTGATTGGTAATATGATGGCCCGTGACTTCGACGGATAGCTTGTCGTTTTTCGTGAAATCGTAGAACACACTGAGGTCTACATCAGGCGAATGCTTCATTTTTAGCAGGCTTTTCCGGACACTTTCGGTCTGCAGATGGGTGTCGTAAAAGGTTGTACCCGAATATTCGGGCCGGTGTTTTCCCCATACCATCCAGTCAAAAACAGAGAGGTTGACCGATACCTTCCCATGGTTCCATCTCAAGTCAATACTGGGGGCGTTGTTACGGAGCTGTTTTCCGATCACCATACGGTCGCCCAACGAAAGATTTCCGCCGTTGCTCACTTTAACCGTCGTGATATAAATCACAGCCTTACCCATCAAGCTACTTCCACCCTCCACACCAACGTTGTTGTTGATACGGATTTGCTCGATTCTTTTGCCCGACAAGCCGAAGAGAATGCTGCTGGCAATGCTCCCATCCATGTTGATACGCTTCCCATCTATGTAGATGGCGGTGACAAGATGGTCGTAAACACTGTACGAATCGCCGCTTTTGCTGACGCCGGGAAGGAAAGGCAATATCTCATCGGCACTGCGTTTGCGAAACATTTCGTCGGTGTTTATCTTCGTAGTGTAGCCATCCAAGTCGTAAACCGTGCGCTTAGCAACCACCGAAACCTCCGGCAAAGCGGTGCTGTTGGGCTGCATTCGGATGGTCGGCAGCGTCATGTTGTGCCTTATGTTCACTGCGGTTGAGAGTGGCGCATAGCCGATGTTGCTCAGCCGCAGACGATAAGAGCCTGCGGGAAGCAGGCTCTTGAATTGTCCGTTTTCGTTGGTTGTCGCCGCTTGTCGCTTGGTGGTGTCGGCCAAATTCAGCAGCAACACGGAGACGTTTGGCAGCGGTTTATCGTTATTGTCGGTGATGCGGCCGTTTATGGCACAAAGGCTGTCACGTCCATTTTGTGCATTTGCCGTCAAAGCAAACAACAATAAAACAGCGAAAAAAGCCCTCTTTACATTTTTCATAACATGGAATTTTTATGTGCTTCCACTCTTTGAGGAGCAAAGCATATAATGAATTAGTAATTAGACATCGTCTTTTCTTGATATTTTTCATCTCGTATCCGTCAGCAAAATAGCTGACAGATACGAGAAAGATAGATTAGGGTGTGTCTTTCTTCTGTTTATCTTTGTCTATTTTGCCCGTCATGGTTCCCACTCGTTTAGCCTTAATGGAAAAAGGGCAATTTGTGCACTGAAACACCCAAATGGTTTCATCTTCCACAGTGGGTGTACCTACAAAATCAGAATGACCACATCTTGGGCAAATTAGATTAAACATAGGACTTGTTTCATGTTGAATCCAATTCCATTTCCAGCTAAAAGACTCAACAGCTTTGTTTGGTTGAAGACTAAACGCTGCGCATGAAGCGCTCACCATCAGCATAGCTACTACTAAAAAGTGTTTCATTTCTGTAAGGTTTTAAGTTAAAATTTAATGTAACATCACAAAGGTATATATAATTTTTGAATTAAACAAAGAAAACGATAAAAAGAATAATAACGTATGAAAAATGTTCTTAATGCCATTCTATCACTGTTTTGTGCCGTAATATCAATGTATTATCATTTCCGTTCAATGGTCTTAAATACTTATTTTGTAAAATTTATTCATTGAAAACAGGGGTATTCGGTCGTCACCATCTGGAGAAGAAAAACCATGGAAATCGATTTTACGAGATAATGAAAATCGGATTGCGGGATAGTTTCAGTCATTTTTCCTCTCAACATCTGTCATTTTGCTTAGCTATCTCACTCATTTCCCGCGCCGGAATGGGCGATATTAGAAAGCAAAATGAACAGGACGACCGAGAGAAATGGCTGACATTGTGTCGCTATTTTCCAAGAATTGTGCAATCAATTGACTGACAACGGGTTATGGATTGACTTAAAATGCGTATATTTCGGCTAAGGAATCGTTTTCGTTTTGAATACGCAAGTTATGCGAGGCTACTTGTAAAGGAATTTCATATAATGCTTCGAGCAATCCTAAAAGGGGCATAAAATGTGCAAGGCTTACAGCGCTGATACGGTATGAACCACTTGTTCCCGATGCTTGTATACCCGAAGTAGGAAGGAACAGCTTGTGTGTTTCCGTTTATCCAAAGCGTTTCGGCATGCCCGATGGTCCGGATTGAGGGGCTGAAGAATAGAAAGTATATTGCTGCTCGATTGAAATAAAACGGCGAAAAGTTTGCATACTACAGAATAAAGTCGTAATTTTGCAGCGTTCAGTGGAATGAGGAGCTCCGAGAGAGTTCCTCATTTTAGTTTAATATAACGTGTATGATTGACAAAAACGTCGTAAAGAAATTCGTAGACGAGTGGCTGTCGGACAAGGAATACTTCCTTGTTGGCATCGAAATCAGCCCGGATGACAAGATTGTTGTTGAGATCGACCACGCCGATGGCGTTTGGATTGAAGACTGTGTTGCGCTGAGTAGGTATATCGAAGAGCGTCTCAGTCGCGACGAAGAAGACTATGAATTGGAGGTAGGTTCAGCCGGATTGGGTCAGCCTTTCAAGGTGGTTCAGCAGTATATGAACTTTGTTGGCAAGGAAGTCGAGGTGATGGATGCCGACGGAAAGAAGTATCAAGGCGTGCTGAAAAGCGTTGATGGCAATGATTTTGTGGTCACCGTGAATGAGAAGGTGAAAGTGGAAGGCAAGAAACGTCCGCAACTGATGGACGTTGACCATGCTTTCAAGATGAACAATGTGAAATATACTAAATACTTAATAAGTTTCAAATAAAGCTATGGCAGCAAAAAAGATTGATGAGAATCAGGTCAGCATGATCGACACTTTCCGTGAGTTTAAGGAAACAAAGAATATCGATCGCACGACATTGGTGAGCGTTTTGGAAGAGAGTTTCCGCAATGTGCTTGCCAAACTATTCGGCAGTGACGAGAATTTCGACGTCATTGTGAACCCCGACAAGGGCGACTTTGAGATCTATCGGAACCGCATGGTCGTGCCTGACGGAGAGGTTGAAGACGAGAACAAACAGATAGCGCTGAAGGAAGCTCAAAAGATTGAGCCCGATTATGAGGTGGGAGAAGAAGTCTCGGAACAGGTGAATTTCGCCAAATTCGGGCGTCGTGCCATTCTGAACTTGCGGCAAACGTTGGCCTCAAAGGTGTTGGAATTGGAGCATGACACGCTGTATAACAAGTATAAGGACCGCGTGGGACAGATCGTTTCTGGCGAAGTTTATCAGGTTTGGAAGCGTGAAGTGCTCATCGTAGACGATGAAAATAACGAGCTGATTCTGCCGAAAAGCGAGCAGATTCCGGCTGATATTTACCGCAAAGGTGAGACCATTCGTGCCGTCATCTTGCGCGTTGACAATGAGAACAACAACCCCAAGATTATCCTTTCGCGCACAAATTCCATGTTCTTGGAGCGTTTATTGGAGGCCGAAGTGCCTGAGATTGGCGACGGACTTATAGCCATTCGCAAGATAGCCCGCATGCCGGGAGAGCGTGCAAAGGTTGCCGTTGAGAGCTTCGATGACCGCATTGACCCCGTTGGGGCATGTGTGGGAGTGAAGGGAAGTCGCGTATATGGCATCGTTCGTGAGCTGTGCAACGAGAACATTGACGTAGTGAACTACACCTCAAACATCAAACTTTTCATTCAACGTGCATTGAGTCCGGCCCACGTAAGCAGCATTAATATCGACGAAGAGAACCACAAAGCCGAGGTTTACTTGCAGCCCGAAGAAGTCAGTTTGGCCATCGGTCGCGGTGGAATGAACATCAAGTTGGCCTCGATGTTGACCGAGTTCACCATTGATGTGTTCCGCGAAGTGCCCGAAGGTGAGGCCGATGAGGACATCTATTTGGACGAATTCTCCGACGAAATCGACCAATGGGTGATCGATGCTATCAAGAGTATCGGGCTGGATACGGCTAAGGCAGTGCTCAATGCACCGCGTGAAATGCTCGTAGAGAAGGCCGATCTTGAGGAAGAAACCGTTGACCATGTGCTCAATGTGCTGCGGGCCGAGTTCGAACAGTAGGCACGTGGGGAGGCAACACCATCAGAAAACAGAAACACCCTAATAAAGAAAAAGGAGTAAGATACATACATGAGCATCAGATTAAACAAAGCATTACGCGAATTGAACATAGGACGTCAAACGGCAGTTGACTTCCTTCAAAAGAAAAGTGAACTGGGAGAGGTGAAGGACGACCTGAGCTTCAAGCTCAACGATGCCCAATATCAGGCACTCGTAGAGGCTTTCAAGCAGGACGCTGCCGTGCGCAGTGAGGCGGAAAAGCTCTTTCAGAAGAAACCAAAAGAGAAGAAGCGCGCACCCGAAGTGAAGGAGAATCGTGCCGAAAGTCTGCTGGAATCGTCAAATCAACAGGTCTATAAGCAGGTCGGAAAAATCGACCTTGACAGCGTCGGCAAGAAGGCTTCGGCCCGAAAGTCTGCTGCTCCTGAAGAAAAAGCTCCCGAAACAAAGGCTGCTGCCGTCAGTCCGGAGCCCAAAAAGGAAGAAAAAGTGCCGGAACCTGAAGCACCTAAGGAGGAGTTAAAGGCAGAAAAGCCGGTTGAAAAGCAACAGGTTGAGGAGCCGGAACAGCCGAAGGAACCCGAAGTTGCAGTAGAAAAGGCCGACGAAGGCATCTTTACGCTGAAGAGCGAGCAGCAGATTCTCAACACACCAAAAGTGAATGTGCTGGGTAAGATAGACCTCGACACGCTGAATCAAAGCACACGTCCGAAGAAGAAATCCAAGGAAGAAAAGCGTAAGGAGCGTGAGGAAAAGGCGGCCACACAGAACGGTGGCGAACGCAAAAAGCGTGCACGCATCAACAAAGAGCGTGTGGACATCAATGCAGAAGCCAAGCAGAATACCGGTAATCAGGGCAACAACGGTGGTAATAACGCCGGAAAAAATAAGAATAAGAAGAACCGCAACAAGCGAAATCAAAAGCCGTTGGAGGTGGATGATGAGGCTGTGGCACGTCAGGTGAAGGAAACACTCGCTCGATTGACGAGTAAAAGCCAGAACAAGAAGGGTGCTAAGTATCGCAAGGAAAAGCGCGAAGCCATTCAGGAAAAGCTACAACAGGAGGCGAGTGCCGAACAAAACGAGTCAAAGGTACTGAAGTTGACCGAGTTTGTGACGGTCAGTGAGTTGGCAACGATGATGAATATCAGTGTGACACAGGTCATCTCTACATTGATGAGCGTGGGCATCATGGTGTCCATCAACCAGCGACTTGATGCCGAAACCATCAATATGGTGGCCGATGAATTCGGCTTTAAGACGGAATATGTCAGTGCTGAGGTCCAAGAGGCTGTCAGTGAAGAAGTAGACGATGAGAATGATCTTGCTCCACGGGCTCCTATCGTTACAGTAATGGGTCATGTTGACCACGGTAAGACTTCCTTGCTCGACCATATCCGCAATACTAACGTCATTGCCGGTGAGGCTGGCGGCATTACACAGCATATCGGCGCATATAGTGTTACATTAAAGAACGGACAAAAGGTCACTTTCCTCGATACTCCGGGCCATGAAGCCTTTACAGCGATGCGTGCTCGTGGTGCACAGGTGACGGATATCGCCATCATTATCATTGCAGCTGACGACTCGGTGATGCCTACAACCAAGGAAGCTATCGCTCATGCGCAGGCAGCCGGCGTGCCCATGGTATTCGCTATCAACAAGATTGACAAGCCCGGAGCCAATCCGGATAAGATACGTGAGGACTTAGCCAACATGAATTTGCTCGTTGAAGAGTGGGGCGGCAAGTATCAATGCCAAGAAATCAGTGCAAAGAAAGGTGTTGGTGTAGATGCTTTGTTGGACAAGGTGTTGCTTGAAGCCGAGCTACTTGACCTCAAAGCCAACCCAAACCGGAAAGCTACGGGTACGATTATTGAGTCCTCACTTGATAAGGGACGCGGTTACGTAAGCACAGTTCTTGTAAGTAATGGCACGATGAAGATTGGCGACGTTGTGATTGCAGGCACAAGTTGGGGGCGTATCAAAGCGATGTTCAACGAGCGCAACCAACGTATCGAACAAGCCGGGCCTTCTGAGCCGGCAATTATCCTTGGTCTCAACGGGGCACCTACTGCGGGTGACCAATTCCATGTGTTGGAATCGGAACAAGAGGCACGCGAGATTGCCAACAAGCGCGAACAGTTGCAGCGCGAACAAGGCTTGCGAACACAGAAGCGCCTTACGCTTGGCGATATTTCACACCGCATTGCTCGCGGAGAGTTCCATGAATTGAATATCATTGTAAAGGGTGATACCGACGGTTCCATTGAGGCTTTGAGTGATTCGTTCATTAAGCTCTCCACGGAGAAGGTACAGGTGAACGTCATCAGCAAGGCCGTGGGCCAGATTAGCGAGAACGATGTCATGTTGGCCAGTGCTTCTGATGCTGTCATTGTAGGCTTCCAAGTTCGTCCTTCTTCTGATGCGCGCCGATTGGCCGACCGTGAAGGCGTTGAAATCAACACCTATTCGATTATCTACGATGCCATTGACGACATCAAGAGTGCCATGGTAGGTATGCTGGATAAGGTGAAAAAGGAAATCGTTACTGGCCAGATTGAGGTGCAACAGGTGTTCAAAATCTCCAAAGTCGGAACTATTGCCGGCGGTTTGGTCACCGAGGGTAAGGTGCATGCTAAAGATAAAGCCCGCGTTGTTCGTGACGGTATCGTCATCCATACGGCTGATATCAATGCGCTGAAACGCTACAAGGACGATGTCAAGGAAGTTCCGATGGGAATGGAATGTGGCCTGAGTCTTGTCAACTATAACGACATCGTGGAGGGCGATATCATTGAAACCTTCACCGAAATCGAGGTAGAACAGAAACTATAAGCGTGCATCAGCTTTGCTTCCAAATGGAGGCAAAGCTGACCTGCCACTCATCAGCAATCTGCAAATATCGGAAACAAACGGCACACCAAAGCGGTCGCACAGCACAGCCCGGTGGCTGAAAACCAAATACCTCTCGGAGAGGCTATGTGTTTCATCCCCGTGGAACTGTGCGTTCCACCCCAATGGAACTGTGTGTTTCATCCCGATGGAACTGTGTGTTCCAACCCCCTGGAACTATGCGTTCCACCCCCGTGAAACTGTATGTTTCATCCCGATGGGAATGTTTTGGGAGTGTATGGGAGAACTCGCCATGTGGGAAATGCGCCTCGGCTCTTGCCGTATGCCGGCGGCTGCATAGACCTGAAGAGAAGTTGCTTTCAGCCGTCTCGGCATTTGCAGGCATATATAAGGTAGTGGCACTCTTCGGCAATGACAGGGTGTCACTATTGTAATTAATAACAAATGTGACCATATTGGAAATGGTACACTATTTGTCAGTCATATTCATACAGACAGTTGTAAAATGGTAGAAAAGGAAAAGAATGAGTTTGTAAAACAGGTGGCAGAAAAGAAGTATGAGTTCGGCTTTACCACTGATGTACAGACCGATATCATAGAGAAAGGGCTCAACGAAGACGTTGTTCGCCTTATCTCGCACAAGAAAGGAGAACCTGAATGGCTACTTGATTTCCGCCTGAAAGCCTATGAATATTGGAGTCATCTCAAGCAACCTACTTGGGGACATGTACATCTTCCCGAGATAGATTATCAGGCTATCTCCTATTATGCAGACCCTTTGGCCAAGAAACCGAAGAACAAAGAGATCGATCCGGAGCTGGAAAAGACTTTCGACAAGCTGGGGATTCCCTTGGAAGAACGCTTGGCTTTGAGCGGAACGGCCGTCGATGCCATCATGGATTCGGTGTCGGTGAAGACCACGTTCAAGGAGAAATTGCGCGAGAAAGGTATCATCTTCTGTAGTATCGGCGAGGCCGTTAAGGAGCATTCCGACTTGGTCAAGGAGTATTTGGGAAGCGTTGTGCCCTATCGTGACAACTATTTTGCGGCGCTCAACAGTGCGGTTTTCAGCGATGGTTCGTTTGTTTATATTCCCAAGGGCGTGCGTTGTCCGATGGAACTCAGCAGTTATTTCCGTATCAATGCACGCAACACGGGTCAGTTCGAACGCACGTTAATCGTCGCAGAAGACAATTCCTACGTGAGCTATCTGGAGGGTTGTACGGCCCCGATGCGTGATGAGAACCAGCTTCATGCAGCCATTGTGGAAATCATTGTCAAGGATAATGCCGAGGTAAAATACTCGACCGTGCAGAATTGGTACCCCGGTGACGAGCAAGGAAAGGGCGGTGTGCTGAACCTTGTGACCAAAAGAGGCGACCTGCGTGGTGTCAATTCGAAGCTGAGTTGGACGCAGGTCGAAACGGGTTCGGCCATTACTTGGAAGTATCCTTCGTGTATTTTGCGTGGTGACAACGCCGTTGCAGAGTTCTATAGTGTTGCTGTTACCAACCATTATCAAGAGGCCGACACCGGAACAAAGATGATTCACATGGGCAAGAACACCAAATCTACCATCATATCCAAGGGCATTTCGGCCGGTCACAGCCAGAATTCTTATCGCGGACTTGTGCGTGCAACGCCCCATGCAGACAATGCCCGGAACTACAGTTCGTGTGATTCTCTGCTGTTAGGCAGCAATTGTGGCGCCCATACCTTCCCTTATATGGATATCCATAACGACACGGCTGTGGTGGAACATGAGGCCACTACCTCCAAAATATCCGAAGACCAACTCTTCTATTGCAACCAACGTGGTATCCCGACCGAGCAGGCCGTGGGGCTGATTGTCAATGGTTATGCCAAAGAAGTGCTCAACAAGCTGCCCATGGAGTTTGCCGTTGAGGCCCAGAAGCTGTTGAGTGTGAGTCTTGAAGGAACTGTAGGATAAAGGAATAATAACGATTTTGAAGTAAGAAAATGTTAGAAGTAAGAAACTTGCATGCCGAGATTGCCGGCAAAGAAATATTAAGAGGCATCGACCTCACGGTCAATGATGGAGAGATTCATGCGATTATGGGGCCCAATGGCTCGGGGAAATCAACGCTGAGTGCAGTACTCACAGGCAACCCGCTCTATACGGTTACCGAGGGAGAAGCCGTCTTTAACGGTCAGAACCTGCTTGAGATGAAGCCCGAGGACCGGGCGCGGGCGGGCTTGTTCCTTTCGTTCCAATATCCGGTTGAGATACCCGGCGTGTCAATGACCAATTTCATGCGGGCCGCTATCAATGCCAAGCGCGAGTATGAAGGCCGGGAACCGCTGAATGCCGCCGACTTTTTGAAGCTCATGCGCGAGAAGAGAAAGCTGGTAGATTTGGATAGTAAGCTGGCACATCGCTCGGTCAACGAAGGCTTTTCGGGTGGAGAGAAAAAGCGAAATGAAATCTTTCAGATGGCAATGTTGGAGCCGACGCTCAGCATTCTTGACGAAACTGACTCGGGACTTGACGTTGATGCGATGCGCATTGTGGCCGACGGTGTGAACAAAATGCACACGGCAAAGACCTCAGCCATCGTCATCACACATTACGAACGCCTGCTGGATATGATCAAACCCAACTTGGTTCACGTGCTTTACAAAGGAAGGATCGTTAAGACTTCCGGCCCCGAACTGGCCAAGGAAATCGAACAACACGGTTATGATTGGATCAAAGAAGAGGCTGATGCCCGATATGATGACTAACAAAGTGGCTGATGATGAACAGTGAACAACAATATATCGATCTCTACAACGAGGCCTCGGACATGCTTAAACGCCATGCTGCCGACGCGCTCAACGCCGTTCGCGACCGTGCCTTTGCCGATTTCAAGGCACAAGGTTTCCCGACACGCAAGGTAGAACGCTACAAATACACCGACATTCCGGCCTTGTTTGCACCGGATTATGGCTTAAATCTCAATCGTTTGGAGATACCGGTGAATCCTTACGACACGTTCAAATGCGACGTACCTAACCTCAGTACGTCCCTTTACTTCGTTGTCAACGACAGCTTCTATAACAAGATGCTGCCGCAAGCAGGCCTCCCCGAGGGCGTCATCGTTGACTCCTTGGGGCACGTAGCCACTCAGAAGCCGGGCCTCATCGCTGAATATTATGCCCGGATTGCCGATACCCGAGAAGATGCCGTCACGGCTTTGAACACGATGTTCGCCCAAGATGGCCTCTTTGTCTACGTGCCGAAGCATGTCAAGATAGACCGTGCTATTCAGGTCATCAATATCCTTCGCGCCGATGTAGACCTCATGGTCAACCGCCGTGTGCTCATCGTTATGGAGCAAGGTGCCGAAGCCAAGTTCCTATTCTGCGACCATGCAGCCGACAACCGCAAGTTTCTTTCCACACAAGTCATCGAGGCTTATGTGGCCGAGAATGCAAGTTTGGAACTCAACTGCTTAGAGGAAACGCATCTGAAGAACACGCGTTTGAGCAATGTCTACATCGAACAGCAGGCCAACAGCCGCGTCAATCACAACGTCATCACCCTGCATAACGGCGTAACGCGCAATCGCCTCGACCTCGTTCTCAAGGGCGAAGGGGCCGAATGCCATTGCAACGGCTGCGTGGTGGCCGATAAGGAACAACACGTAGACAACAATACACTCATCGATCATCAGGCCCCGCATTGCACAAGCAACGAGCTTTATAAATACGTTCTCGACGACAATGCGGTGGGAGCCTTTGCTGGTCGCGTGCTCGTCAGGCAGGAAGCGCAGAAGACCATCAGTCAGGAAACCAACCAAAACCTCTGCGCCACGAAGACCGCCCACATGTACACGCAGCCCATGTTGGAGATTTATGCCGACGATGTGAAGTGTGCCCACGGTTCAACGGTGGGGCAATTGAACGATGCGGCCATGTTCTATATGCAGCAACGCGGCATCAGCAAGAAGGAAGCCAAGCTGCTCTTGGAGTTCGCTTTCATCAATGAGGTCATCGACAAGATGGAACTTGAACCGCTGCGCGACCGTTTGCACCACCTTGTCGAGAAGCGTTTCCGTGGCGAACTGGACAAGTGTGAGGGCTGCGATTTGTGCAAGTGACCGCTTCACTCCATGGAGGTGTTTTTGACAACTTATACTTTCGTAAGGCACAACTTATACTTTCGTGGGGCACAACTTATACTTTCGTCAATTACGGCTCCTCATCTTGAGGTGGAAAGAAACCGCTGAAAAGAGGAGAGGTCATGCTTGCAAACCAATCATAATGATGAATTTTAAATGAAGGATTACGAATTAAACCGGATAAGAAAGGATTTCCCCATTCTCTCGCGCACCGTTTATGACCGCCCACTTGTCTATTTCGACAACGCGGCCACCACGCAGAAGCCGCTCTGTGTGCTGGATACGATGCGCGAAGAATACGTGAATGTCAATGCCAACGTGCATCGCGGAGTGCATTGGCTCAGCCAGCAAGCTACAGAACTGCATGAGGGAGCGCGCGAAACGGTGCGCAGATTCATTCATTCAAGAACCGCAAATGAGATTGTTTTCACCCGCGGAACCACCGAAGGACTCAATCTCATCGCGTCGAGTTTCTGTGAAGCTTTCATGCAAGAAGGCGACGAAGTCATCATTTCCACCGTCGAACACCATTCTAATATTGTTCCTTGGCAACTTCAACAAGCCCGAAAAGGCATTGTTCTGAAGGTCATTCCGATGGACGATAACGGCGTTCTCGACCTCGAAGCCTTTGAGCGTATGCTTGGCGAAAAGACCAAGATCGTGAGTGTCTCTCATGTCAGCAACGTCTTGGGGACCATCAATCCGGTAGCGGAAATCATTCGTATTGCACATGAACATAACGTTCCGGTCGTCATAGATGGGGCCCAGAGCGCGCCCCATTTCAAGGTCGACGTGCAGCAACTTGATTGCGATTTCTTCGTGTTCAGCGGGCATAAGGTCTACGGCCCCACGGGCATCGGCGTGCTGTATGGCAAGGAAGATTGGCTCGACCGGCTGCCTCCTTATCAGGGTGGTGGCGAGATGATTGCGCATGTCAGCTTCGACAAGACCACTTTTGAGCGTCCGCCGCTGAAGTTCGAGGCTGGAACACCCGACTATATCGCCACGACCGGGCTTGCAAAAGCCTTGGATTATGTGTCCGATTTGGGCATGGAGGCCATTCAAAAGCATGAGGAAGAACTCACGCGTTATGCTATCCGGCAACTGCGAACGATTGAAGGAATGAAGCTTTATGGCGTGCCCGACGATGCTTCTTCGCCTTTACGCCACGATGCCGTCATCAGTTTTCAGCTCCGCGACATTCATCATATGGACATGGGTACGCTGCTCGACCGCCTCGGTATAGCCATTCGCACGGGCCATCACTGTGCCCAACCGCTCATGGACCGCTTGGGTGTGCTCGGAACTTCGCGCATCAGCTTCGCACTTTACAACACTTTCGAGGAGGTCGATGCCCTCATTGCAGCGATTAAACGCATCAACACGATGTTTTGAAGTGGTCAAGTTGACGGCAAACGAGTGAACAAATTGTGTGCTTTTCAGCATGTAGGACCCGAACGGCTCGTGCGTCCGCTCGCACTTCAGTTGACAAGCTGACATGTTAACAAGTAAAACGCGTTGCATGTCTGCCTGTTCGGCCCTGCATCAGCCTCGTGTTTGCATGACAAAAAAATAGTTTATATGCTTCTTCCACATTATTATCACGGCCTTGTCGAGGCCGGTTGTGACGAAGCCGGCCGCGGTTGTCTGGCCGGAAGTGTCTATGCTGCGGCGGTCATTCTGCCTCCCGACTACGACAATCCGGCCCTGAACGACAGCAAGCAGCTTTCGTCCAAGAAGCGTTACGCCTTGCGCGAACAGATTGAACATGATGCTTTGGCGTGGGCCGTGGGCATTGCTACGCCCCAAGAGATTGACGAAATCAACATTCTTCACGCCAGTTTCTTGGCTATGCACCGTGCGCTTGATCGACTGAAAGTGCGCCCCGAGGCTCTGATTATCGACGGGAACCACTTCGATCCCTATGTCGTTGGCGCAAAACTGCCCAATGCCGGCAGGCAATTGCCCCATACTTGCATCGTCAAGGGCGACGGAAAATACCAGAGTATTGCCGCCGCCGCCATCTTGGCCAAGACCTATCGCGATGATTACATGGTGGAACAGGCCCGCCTCCACCCCTTTTATGACTGGGAAAGCAACAAGGGCTATCCCACCAAAAAGCATTATCAGGGAATTGAGGAGCACGGGATTAGCGAGCTGCATAGAAGGAGTTACAACACCCACCCCAACCCTCCCAAAGGGAGGGAGCCCGAGATTGGGGAAGGTGAACTGATGTTTAAGTAGTCTTTCTTCCTCTTTTCTCGTAAAGAGGAGAATAAGAAAATGAAATATTCTCAAGTAGTTACTCCTCCCCTTTGGGGAGGTTGGGAGGGGTTTTAGGCTTCTATGAAGAAATTAGGCAACGAGCTTTCGCTCATACTTTTAATGACCGACGGTACCGATTACACTGCACAAGACTTGTGTAAGCACCTGAATTGCACGCGTCGCAACCTATATTACTATCTTCAATTCCTGCGTGATTACGGTTTCAAAGTGCTGCGTAACGGAAACTGTTACCGTCTTGATCCCAATTCACCGTTCTTTCAACGCATCGCTTCTTCGGTGAATTTCACGGCCACGGAGGCTGCTTTGCTCTTTCAACTTGCCGACGGTGCCGACGCCAAGAACCCCACCGTAGCCTCTATTAAGCGTAAGTTGGCCTGCGCCTACGACCTGCGTTGCTTCACCGACTCACGCTATCGGAAGAAGCAACTCCACAATCTCGACGACCTCACCACGGCCATCAACAACAGAAGGGTGGTCTATTTGCACCGTTATTCCTCGCCCCATAGCCACTCATTCAGCGACCGTGTGGTCGAACCTTTCCTCTTTTTGAACGACCATCAAGACGTGCGTTGCTACGAATTTGCATCGGGAATGAACAAAACATTCAAGCTGGCGCGCATCGGAAAGGTTGAAATCTACGATGCACCTTGGGTGCATACCGACCTTCATAAGCGTGTCTTTACTGACATGTTCGGCTTTTCGGGCGAGCAAAGCTACCGCGTCCGGCTACGCATGGGCCAACTTTCCTATAATCTTATGCTTGAAGAGTACCCCATTTCGTCGGGGTTTTTCACGCCCGAAGATGAGCATCACTGGCTTTTCGAAGCCGATATGATGAGCTATCTGGGCATTGGTCGCTTCATACTCGGGCTTTATGACGACATCGAAGTGCTGGGAGATGAAGGCTTGCGCAGGTATGTTGAGGGGAAAAGAGACACCCACCCCGGCCCTCCCAAAGGGAGGGAGAGTGAGATTGCGGGCTAAGTAGGGACGCACGGCCCGTGCGTCCACCCCAACAACCATGTGCATTCAATTACAATTCTTCTTGAGTGGACGCACGAACCGTGCGTCCCTATATCTCCTTCTCGCTCCTATCCATGTGCAAAACAGCTGACGCAGCAAACCACTTGCACGCATGTAGGGACGCACGAGCCGTGCGTCCGTCCGCTTTATAACTGACAAATTAACGAGTTAACAGGCAAGCGGGTTGGCAGTAAATGTGTTGAAGTGTGGCCACTCGACAAAACGAGGGAGCAAACATGCCTCATGCCGTGAACAAACTCCATGGGGGTCGGCCGTTAAAAGCCCTACTTCTTCGTCGGAACGCATGAAGCATTACTATCATCGTCATGTTATTTGTCCATTAAAAAGCCTACTTGTTCGCCCGTTATGATGTATCTGCCGGACCGAAATCAAACCATCGGCATTCTTCCATTCATCGTCTGCCGTCCCATCTGTAAGCCATTGGGAAACAACCTGTTGGACACAGGCTTCCAATATGGCCCATTTTGCGGTGCAAAGTCAGCCATATTGCGCGCTAACCGCAGCCATTTTACCACGCAATATAGCTGACTTTGCCAACCGGAACTGGCGCACTTGCACCTCTCCCCTCCCTCGGGAGGGGTCGGGGGTGGGCTCTATATCTCAAAAGGTGATGTAGGGACGAAGGCGTTCGAGGGCTTCCGGGGGAAAAGACTTGAGGAGCCGAAGGTCGTCAAGCCGCTTCAACGGACCGCGAAGTCGGCGATAATCCACGATATCGCGGGCCATATAGAAGTCGATATAAGGGTGATGTCGCAGTTGAGAAAGCGTGAGTTGATTGACATTCAGCCTTGAAACAAGGGCGGCATTCACGCTGAAATAGTTCAGAGAAGTGGCCGGAAAGCCATCGATTTCCAGTAACTGTGTGGAATTGACGAAGCCACCCAAGCGATCACGATAGCGCACAATCTGACGCGCATAATAGGGTCCTATGCCCGGAACATGCTGCAAAAGCGAGGTGTCGGCAGCGTTCAACTCGATGTGTTCTCCCGCTTTCAGCTTCGGTGTATAGTGTGCCACGAGGCTGTCATGGCGTGCTTTACGTTCTTGGGCCTCGGGAAGAAGCGCGGCAGGTTGGTACGCTTTGCCGATGCGGATATAGGGTTTCAGGGCAAGATACTGCTTTTGTGTGAGCCCATAAAGGCGGGCAAAGTCGGCCGGACAGCGATAGATGCCGCCCTTGCTGCGGTATTTGTAGATATTGCGCACCTGCCATGGGCGCAAACCCAAGCTCAACAGGGCGGTACTGTCGGCCGTATTCGGGTCGAATGTGAACAGTTCGGGCATCCGTTCTTCCACCTTATAATATAGTGGTCGGCCGGTTTTGCCGTCCACTCTACCCTTCTGGGGTTGCGACCGGTAGCCATTTTCCGTGGTGACCGTCTTGTCGTCGAAGAGGAAGAACGCTGTGATTGCAGCCACGGCCAGTGCAAGCAGGAAGAGAATAGCTTGGCGATCGGAGCGGTTGAAATAGAAGAATTCCTTGAGTTTCATGCCATCAGATGCGTTTCAAGGGGTATAGGAGGTTTTCGCTCTTGCTCATGACCATCATATCAAGTGGAATTGATGCAGCACGATGGCCAAAATGCACAGCGGACAGACGAAGCGCATGGCGAAAATGAACAGATGATAGCAGCTGAAACGCAGCGTTCCCCAGTTCGTCAGCTCGTCTTTGATGATTTGTTTCGGCACATACCAGCCCATGAAAAGGCACATCAACATGCCACAGATGGGCAACATCAGCTGTCCGGTCACGAAGTCGAAGAGTTCGAAAAGGTCCATTCCGAAGACCGACATGTGGGCTTTCTGTCCGATAGACACCGAACATACCGCCCCAATCAGGCAGCAGGCGACGGTCACAATCCATGCGCCTGTCTTGCGGGAGATGTGCAGTTCTTCATAAAAGAAAGCGGTGTTGACCTCGTGAAGGGATATCAAAGAGGTCAAAGCGGCCAGCGAAAGCAGTGCATAAAACATCAATGCCACGAGCCAACCAATGATCGGGAAGCCCGAAAAAGCTTGGTTGAAGACGTTGGGCAGCGTGATGAAGATGAGCGAAGGACCGCTGTCGGGACTGATTCCGACCGAAAAAGCCGCGGGAAATATCATCAATCCGGCCAGAACGGCCACCAACAAGTCAATCAATCCGATTTGAACGGCCGCCTTGCTGATATTGGTCTGTCGGCTGAAATAGCTGGCATAGGTGCACAGGCAGCCCATGGCGATGCTCAAAGAATAGAAACATTGGCCCAAAGCCCCAAGGAAAACGTCGCCCGTGAGCTTGGAAAAGTCGGGCTTCAGCAAGAAGTCCATGCCCTTGGATGCCCCGGGCAGCAGGCAGGCGGCAACCACAATGACGAGCAAAAGTACGAAAAGCGTGGGCATCATCAGCTTGGAAGCCTTCTCAATGCCATTGCGAACGCCATGCACAATCACGAAATGTGTGATGCCAAAGATAATGATTGTCCAAACCACGGGACGTATCGGATCGTTGGAAAAAGCCTCAAAATAGGCCGTGATAAAGGCTGGATCGCCTTTCAATTCGCCCATCAAAGCGGCATAGATATAGTTGAGACACCAACCCGAAACGACTGCATAATAACCCGTAATCAGGAAACCTGTGAGCACTTCCAAGTAGCCGATCCACTTCCATCTCGTCCCTTTTGCGAGACGAGTGTAGGCTCTTGCCGTGTTAGAAGCACCGTGACGGCCGATGATAAACTCGCCAATCATGCAGGGAATTCCAAGCACAATGACGCACAATATATAGATAATAATGAACGCAGCTCCGCCATTTTCGCCCGTCATATAGGGGAAACGCCAAATGTTTCCAAGCCCTACAGCCGACCCGGCTGTGGCCAATATCACGCCAATCTTGCTCCCGAAGTTTACTCTTTCTTCTGACATTTCATCATGGTTTGATGGAATACTGACGACAAATTTATAAAAAATATTCCGCTTTTATGGTATAATAGAAAGAATATATTGCCTTTTTGTTGCTGTTTATCATTGCAGGATAACGTTCAATCATATTATGTGAGATGGCAAACCGTGTTCTATCAGTCGGCCAACGACAGATTTTCGCGGGCTTTCTTGGGCAGTTTTCCAACGATGTTCACATAAGATTGGCGAATGAGTTGCCTGACTAACCCGTCGTCAAGCCGTTCAATGAAGAGGTCGCTCCAATGTTCTTTGTTCATGTGATAGGCCGGCCGGATAGCGTCATAGCGTTCTCTCAGCTCGCGAGCCGTGTCGGGTTGTATGTTGACGGCTATGCGTGGCTCAGGCGATTCGAGCCAAATCAGCACGAACCATTTGCCATGTATGCGGAAAGAAAGCCAGTCGCCGGCAAACAGGTCTTCGGTAACTTCGGGGTGAAGCGACAGAACATAGGTGCGGATTTCTTCTATATTCATAAGCCTATCGGTATGCTTCGGGCAGCGACTCGCGCCATAGTTTGAAAGGATAATGCAGCATGTGCGAGTTATAGAAGCGTTTGTCGCCCGTCACTTCCATGCCGATGAAGTCGGGCTTCTCGTAAGATTCTTCAGCGTTTTGCAGTTCCACTTCGGCCATAACGAGCCCCTCATTGTCCCCATGGAACTCATCCACCTCGAACGTATGGCTGCCGCACTTCACCAAATAGCGGTGTT
>ERZ772960.201-NODE-201-length-58405-cov-7.305570_pt1 | contig 58405 bp, 52 predicted proteins | sample MGYA00580678_ERZ772960 | MGnify/ENA primary metagenome ERZ772960 (study PRJEB29015, sample SAMEA2737930) | human oral metagenome | biome: human oral; feature: human-associated habitat; material: dental | place: China | collected 2059 ...
TGTTGCGGTGGCATGGCTGACCTATGCACCACAACATTTATTATAGAACCGAAAATCGGCATAGCCGGACGAATCCGAGCTATGCCGATTATTTCTAGTGAGGGGGGATGTCTTTCTTCCTTCCAAGGCTCAGAAGAAGAACTGGACGCGGCCGAAGAGCTCAGAAGCGTCTCCGCCAGTCCACATATCCTTGCCCGTGAAATACTTGAGGCTCATCACCGTGTTCTTGAATGGCGCGTAATTCGTGCCGACTTCCCAGCCGCGCGTGCCTGCCATATCGCCGTTCATGTACGTCGGAGCGAGTGCTGCATAGTCGCCGAGGTAACGATAGGCGACATACGCGCCCCAAGTGCCCTGATTCTCAGGCTGCGCGCCCTTGTAATCGAGCTCGACCGAACCAGCCTTGTTGTAGTTGTCCGCCGTCGTGTTCTTCGCGTAGATGCCGCCGAGCGCGACGTTGTTGTCAAAGCGGTACTTCAGATTTGCCGTCCAAATATTCGCTTTGTCTTCAGTCGAGCCAACCGTGTTGTATGAATCTGCAACCTTGAACGCCTCACCCGTCAGATGGTGATAGCCAGCACCAACGGAGAGTTTGTCTTTGTCGTACTGAAGCCCTGCACCGATGGCGTTCGTCTTGCGCTCCGAATTGCCACCTGCTTGGTCGAGTATAAGGTTTGCACCATTATTCTCGGAGAGATTCCAACGACCGCCCTCGACCGTAAACTTCACGTCCTTGCCGGCCGTCAGCGCCGCGCCAGAGAACTGCGTATCGAAGAGCTCGCCGTCAATCTGGGCAGGCAGCTTGCCGAGCTTGATGTTGAAGTTGTCGTAGTCGCCCTCTGCGTAGAGACGCTTGAGGGAAACGGTCGCGTCCGAATCCTGATCCGTATCGACGTTCGCATCGAGACGTGCCTTGACGTGCCAATTATCGTTGATTTCCGCCGACGGCTCGAGACGGAACTTCAGCTGGTTCTTCGTCTCCCGCTCCGAATTGCCGTTACTGTCGTCTTCCTTCAGGCGTGCGTAGGTGTAACGCGCCTGGCCGTTCCACTTGACCATGTCGGCGTTGCGCTCGAGGTTCGTGACGCGGACGCCGAGGTTGTTGAGTTCGTCGGCGTACTCGGCAGCAAGCTTGTCGATGAGCGCCTTGTCAGCCGCCGATGCGCTGTTCTCCTTTGCCATTGCCTTTGCGACCATCTGCGCCATCTCGTAGCGCGTAATCGTCTTGTCGCCCTGATACGTGCCGTCGCCGTAGCCGTCGATGACGCCGTCCGCCGCGAGCTGCGATACTGCGTCATACGCCCAATGCCCCTGCGGGACATCGGAGAACGGGTTGGATGCCGCGAACGTCGTGGACGCCGCGCCGACGACGAGAGCCGTCGTAAGAGCCGATACAAGAGTCTTTTTCATGATGAATCTCCTCCATTCCAAACGGAATAAATCATTCGATTCCCTTGGAAGAGAAGCCTGCCGCGGTGAGTGTCCATGTTTCCTCGGTCTGCGGTTTGCTCGGTCTCCCTTTCCCTTGGGACGCCTTTAGTATAACAGTTGACAATGTCAATTACAATTACAGCGGCGTTATTTTTGCGTGATGATTCGATTAAGCAGTTTGCATTAGCAACTAATTAAACACAAACGGTTTCGAAAGGAAATCCAAAGCAAGCTAAGGAAGCACTGATTAATTCAGCCGCCCATCTTCGCACATCTGCACTGTCCTCTCGTCGTCGACAAATCCGCGGCGTAGCACCACTACGCCTGTGGTTTGTCTCCTAGATAGGAACAGCGCATCTATGCAAATCTGGGCAACTTCATTTAATCAGCGCTTCCTTAAATCATCACCACCCGTCCAATGGGTGGTGATGATTTAGCTTGCGCAATAATAGATGCGTGTTGGGTGCCGTGTCACATCAGCAGCACATTTCGTAAGGTCACGATGTCAATCAGAGTCCAGCGTCCGCCTTCAGTGCCGCTGCCTTGTCGGTCTTTTCCCAAGGCAGGTCGACGTCCGTGCGGCCGAAGTGGCCGTAGGCAGCCGTCTGCTTGTAGATGGGGCGGCGCAGGTCGAGCATCTTGATGATGCCCGCCGGGCGCAGGTCGAAGTGCTTCGATACGAGCGCCTCGATCTTCTCCTCGTCGATCTTGTTCGTGCCGAACGTATCGACCATGACCGAGACGGGATAGGCGACGCCGATTGCGTAAGCGAGCTGGATCTCGCACTTATCGGCAAGGCCTGCCGCGACGATGTTCTTCGCCGCGTAGCGCGCCGCATACGCCGCGCTGCGGTCGACCTTCGTGGGGTCTTTGCCCGAGAATGCGCCGCCGCCGTGGCGCGCCCAGCCGCCGTACGTATCGACGATGATCTTGCGCCCCGTGAGGCCGGAATCGCCCTGCGGGCCGCCGATGACGAACTTGCCCGTCGGGTTGACGAAGATCTTCGTGTCTTCCTTCAGAAGCTCTGTGGGCACGATTGGCCTTACGACCTTCTCGATCATGTCCTTGCGGATCTGCTCGAGCGTCACATCGTCGTCGTGCTGCGTCGAAATGACGATCGTATCGACGGCGACGGGCTTGCCGTCCTCGTAGGCAATCGTGACCTGCGTCTTGCCGTCGGGGCGCAGGTAGCCGAGCTCGCCGCTCTTCCGAACCTCTGTGAGGCGTCGTGCGAGGCGATGTGCGAGCGCAATCGGCAGCGGCATGTACTCCGGCGTCTCGTTCGTCGCGTAGCCGAACATCATGCCCTGATCGCCCGCGCCGACGGCGTCCGCCTCGTCCATCTTGCCCTCGCGCGCCTCAAGCGCCTTGTTGACGCCCTGCGCGATGTCGGGGGACTGCTCATCGAGCGATACGAGGATGCCGCACGTCTGGGCATCGAAGCCGAACTTCGCGCGCGTGTAGCCGATCTCCGATACCGTCTGGCGGATGATCTTCGGAATGTCGATGTAGCACGTCGTCGAGATCTCGCCGACGACGTGCACATGCCCCGTCGTCACGAGCGTCTCGCACGCGACGCGCCCCTGCGGATCTTGTTCCAGAATCGCATCGAGAATGCTGTCGGAAATCTGATCCGCCATTTTGTCGGGATGCCCCTCCGTGACGGACTCCGACGTGAACAACATACGCTTCTTGCTCATGATAGCCTCCTTTGCTATGCTTCCAACTGCACAGAATCTCTACTCTCCGAATAAAAAACGCACCCTCTATAATAGAGAGCGCGTCCCGTACTCTCATCTTATAGGCCAAGCCTAAAGGAATTGGCACCGTTTGACCTCGTCAATGGTTGCCGCAGCTTCATCGGGCCGATCCCTCCACTGCTCTGGATGAGTATTTATTCTGTTTTTCTTATAGTCCTATCATACTCTGCCGATTCCATTCTGTCAAGGAAAAATGAATCGGATTCACAAGATTTGCGGCGCTTATTTTTGCGTGCCCTTGTCCTCGCCCATCAGCATTTCGCGATAGAGTTTCTGCTGGAAGGTCTGCTCCTTCTCGGGCACCCACTTCCCGAGCTTGTCGTCGTATTTCGCCGTGACCTCGAAGGCGTTCTGCCCCTTGATCTCCGCATTCTTGACGCCGTCGGCAATCTTCGTGAACATTTTGCCCATCACGTAGCTGATGCCTTCTTCCTGCGTCATGGCGTTCACCTTATCCGCGTCGGCGGCAAGATCCTTTTGGAAATCCTGCATGATGCCCGGCAGGATGCCGATATAGTCGATGTAATCCGTCGTGACCTTGACCGTCGCCGTGTCGCCGTCCTTTGAGACGAGTTCTGTCTTGATATTGAGCGTCTTCATCTTGTCGTAGAGCGCGTTCGTCGTCTCGTCAAGCTTCGACGTATCGACGCCGCTCGGCATGAGCGCGGCAAACGCCTCTTTCGAGGGCGCTTCGCTCTCCTCGCGCAGCTTTGCAATATCGAGGCTGAACTCCTTTGCCGCCGCCTCATTGAGATGCCCGACCGCCTCCGCATACGACTGGATGTCCGCCTCCGGCTTTGAGAACATCTTGCAGCCTGAAAGCACGACGGCTGCGAATACGACGAGCGCCGCAGCCGCCGTAAATTTTTTCCACGCGACCATACGATTCATCTTAATCCCTTCTCCTTTTTAAGATATTATATTCCGTATACCAGAATACATGAAATGGAAATGAATATCCATTCCAAAGGGATTAGACTTAAATTGACATTCTATAAAATGGAACTGAGTAAACCGCATCGTGCAGGAAAATGATGCCACTAGCAAATGCGCGGCACGATATTCCCGAGCGGCATATCGACAATGCGGATGCCGCCGATTGCCGTGCGAAGCCCGACCTGCCCGGCTGCCTCCTCTGTCGTCTCGCCGATGATTGCCGCGTCCCTGCCATAGGGAGACGCCTGCATGGCGGCAAGCGCCGCGTCCGCCTCGTCTGCCGGCACGAATGCGATGCACTTGCCCTCATTCGCCAGATAGAGCGGGTCGAAGCCGAGCAGATCGCAGACGCCGCGCACCGATTCGTGCACGGGAATGGCTTCCTCGTCGATGAGGATGCCGCAGCCCGACGATTCCGCAATCTCGTTGAGCACGGCCGCGACGCCGCCGCGCGTCGGGTCGCGCAAGACGGCAGTATGCGGTGCAGCGGCGAGAAGCGCCTGCACCATCACCGCGAGCGGCGCGCAGTCCGTCCGGATCTCCTCCGGAAGCTCCAGCCCATGCCTGCCCGCGAGCACCGTTGCCGCATGGTCGCCGATGCAGCCTGAGAGCAGGACCTTCATGCCCATCTTGACCGCCTTCGGCGAGATATGCGTCCCCTCGATGAGGTCGCCGATGCCTGCCGTATTGATGAAGATGCCGTCCGCCTTGCCGCGCTCGACGACCTTTGTGTCGCCCGTGACGATCATGACGCCCGCCTCGTCGGCCGCCTGCCGCATGGTCACGACAATTTTTTTCAAGTCGGCAAAGGGGAAGCCCTCCTCCAAGATCACGCCGACGGAGATATAGCGCGGCACGGCGCCCGTCATGGCAAGGTCGTTGACCGTGCCGCATACGGCGAGCTTGCCGATATTGCCGCCGCGGAAGAAGAGCGGCTTCACGACATACGAGTCCGTCGTAAAGGCGACGCGCCCGCGCGTCTCAACCTGCGCGCCGTCATGCAGCTCGTTTAAGAGCGGATTGCCGAATGCGGGCAGGATGATTTCCTCCATGAGCGCGTGGCTCATCTGCCCGCCCGCGCCGTGCGCCATTGTCACCTTATCTGCCATAGGAAAACCTCCCCTGTCCATACTTGTACCATGCCGCGCAGACGCCCTCGACCGAGACCATGCACGGCCCGACGGCGTGCGTCGGCACGCACGCGCGCCCGAAGAGCGGGCACGCGCGCGGCGTCACGATACCGCGCAGCACCTCGCCGCAGCGGCAGCCCGGCTTGTTCTCTCCCACGGGCACGTCGAGCGGGATCAGCCGCTCGATGTCAAAGTCCGCGAAGGCTTCGCGCATCTTTAGCCCCGATTTCGGGATCATTCCGATGCCGCGCCACCACGCGTCCGCTTCTTCGTAGACCATATCCGTCACACGCTGTGCGACGGGGCTGCCCCCTGCCTGCACGACGCTCTCGTACTCGTTTTCGATGCGCGCCTCGCCTGCCGCGACCTGCTGCATGAGCCGATAGAGCGAGCGCAGGATCTGGACGGGCTCAAAGCCCGTGACGACGCCCGGCATTCGGTATTCCTCCGCGAGGAATTGATAGACGCCCGTCCCCGTGATGACGGAGACGTGCCCCGGCAAAATGAAGCCGTCGACCTTCACGAGCGGATCAGAGAGCAGTGCGCGCAGCGCGGGCGGCACGAGCTTCTGCGCCGAGAGCATATAGAGATTCGCAAGCCCTTCCTCTTTTGCCGCAAGCACCGTCGCTGCCGCCGTCGGTGCCGTTGTCTCGAAGCCGACGGCGAGAAAGACGACATTCTTCTCCGGATTTTTCCGCGCGACGGTGAGGCTGTCCATCGGCGAGTAGACGATGCGGATGTCCGCGCCCTCTGCCTGCGCCTCGGCAAGGCTCGACTTCGACCCCGGCACTTTCAGCATATCGCCGAACGTCGTAATAATCACGTCCTCGCGCTTCGCGTAGGCAATCGCCTTGTCCATGTAGTCGTCGGGCGTCACGCAGACGGGGCAGCCCGGCCCCGATACGAGCTCGACATGCTCCGGCAGCATCTGGCGAAGTCCCGCGCGGAAAATCGCGACCGTATGCGTGCCGCAGACCTCCATGAAGCGCAGCTTCCGCCCCGCAGCGTCCGCCATGCGCCCGATCTCTGCGACGAGGCGCGCCGCGAGCGCCTTTTCCTCCGCACGCGTCATGGGCGCGCCCCCTGCGCCGCCGTTTTGTCTGCCGCCATTTCGGGAATCGCCTCCACCGTGCGCGGCGCGCCGTTCATCTCCGCGAGGAGCGCATTCGTCTCCTCGATGTCGTGCTCCGTCACGACCTGCATGGCAAAGCCCGCATGGACGAGCACATAGTCGCCCTTTTCCGCCTCCGGCAGCAGCATCATCGACACCGCGCGCGTCACGCCCGCGATCTCGACCTTGCCCATCGGGCCATTTACTTCAAGTACCTTCGCTGGTACAGCTAGACACATACTTCCTCCTCTGCCAAAGGACACTGCCTTGGCAAGTCCTCAAAATGACGCATCATTGCGCCATCGTTTTCTTTACGGCTTCCTCCGCGACCGTCTGATAGTCCAGATTGGCGGCGGCGTCCTTTTCGCATGCTTCGATGCCCCAACCCGCGAGAATCGCAAGCGCTTCCTTCGCGATCACGGGGACGAGCGCCTGCATGGGCGCGCTCAGCGAGACGCCCGCCTCGAGGTCATACGGCTGTGCGCCGACGACGGCGACGGCGGGGATCTTCTTCCCCGTCACCGAAAGCAGCGCGAGCACGTCCTGAATCCCGACCTCGTGCGCGCTGAGCTTGTCCTGAAAGTGCGCCATGACGGCGTCATTCTCGAAATGGAAGCGCGTCCCCGGTGCTTTTCCGCCGTTGATTGAGTCGATGACGAGGAGCTTCTGCGTCCCCGTCACGTACTGCGTCAGCTCAATGCCGAGCGTGCCGCCGTCGACGATCTGCACGTTTTCTGGGAAGTCGTAATGCGCGTCCAAGAACTCCGCGACGCGCACGCCGAAGCCCTCGTCACGCAAAATGACGTTGCCGACGCCGAGAATCGTGACCTCCGACGGATAGAGCACGGAATCCCACGATGCCTGTTCCCGCTCCGCCATCACGCTTCCCCCTTCTTCGCGGCGACGCGCGCGAGCAGCCAGTCACACCACGCGGCAAGCCCCGTGTCCTGCGTGCACGACACCTCGATAATCTCCATGCCGGGGTGCAGTGTCGTGATGTCCTCGCGAGCCGCCTCCATATCGAAATTGCAGTACGGCAGAATGTCGACCTTGTTGAGCAGCGCAATCGCCGATTCCTTGAAAATCAGCGGGTACTTCATCGGCTTGTCGTCGCCCTCCGTGATCGAGAGCACGACGGCCTTCTCGTCCTCGCCGACGGCGAACTCCGCCGGGCAGACGAGATTGCCGACATTCTCGACGATGAGCAAGTCTATCGCCGAAAGGTCAAGCTTCTGCGCGACCTTCTGCACCATCGGCGCATCGAGGTGACAACCGCCCGCCGTATTGATCTGAATGACGGGCACGCCGTGCCGCTCGATACGGTCCGCGTCCTTGCTCGTAAAGAGATCGCCCTCGATGACCGCCATGCGCGTCCTTCCCTTGAGCATCTCCATCGTGCGCTCGAGGAGCGACGTCTTTCCCGCGCCCGGTGAGCCCATCAGATTCAGCACATAGACGCCCTTCTCGCGAAAGAGCGCCTGATTCTCCGCCGCAACCCGGTCATTCTCGCCCAAAATATTCTTCATGACCTCAATCTCTGCCACTATTCCACCTCCAAATACTTCACCTTCATCTCGCGCCCCGAAATCGTCTCAAGAACGCCGTCCTTGCACACAGGACACCAGAAATCGTAATGCGCGATCGGGAACTCGCCACCGCACTTCACGCACCGCCCGCGAAGCGGCACATGCTCAATGACGAGCTTCGCCCCGTCCGCCATCGTCCCCTTCGCAATCATATCAAACGAAAACACGAGCGAGTCCACGACCACCCCCGACATATCGCCAATCAGCAGCCCGACCTCCGCAATACGCTTCGCGTCACTGCGCCTAGCATAGTCGAGGGCAATATCCAAAACCCCCTCCGCAATCGCCATCTCGTGCATAGTCACCGACCTTCCTGTACATCATCTTACCACAAGCAGCGTGTCGTTGCTGTCGCATAAGCTACCGGCACTGCCATCACGAGCTGGGATGCGATGCCCATAAGCGAACCATTGCGGAGCAAGCGCCAAGAAGCCCTCCCATTCCCCCCCCGCCCTGTTTCCATCGTCCAAGCGTAGCGCGTTTTGGAAACGGGGCGGTATTTAGGGGAATGGGAGGGCTTTAGCTTTCGCAGCCTGCGTTCGCGTTGGGCATTGCACCACATCGGCACGCCGCCCCTTAGGACAGCCCTACCGCAAATTTACAGCACCGCTTCCAGCCCACGCGCCTGAAACACGCCTAAAATATCCATAAGCTTCGTCTTCTTCGTGCTATAATCGACGGTCGTCTCTCCGTCGTGCGCGTGGATATGGACATAGAGCACGCCGGGCAGTCCCAGCAATGCCTTCTCCGCATCCTTCGCGCTCGCTTCCGTATAGCCATTCACCGTAAACTGCAGGCGCGTATTTCCATTCGTCTCGCCGCAGCCACATTCCTTGCACATGGTAAAGTCTCCTTATGAAGCGCCGCGCCCCATGCAGGCGCACAGGGCGCAGCGCCTGTCTTACCGTTTTATTTGCCTTTGCTCTCCTTGCCGAGCTCGCACGCGTCAAGCGGCGTATGCTCGAGGAACTTCACGCCAGAGAACATACTCGACGCCTCACCCTCCGACTCCATGATGTCCGCGCGCGCGACCATGTAGACGTGGCCGATCGCAAAGACCATAATCAGCCATGCGACGATATGGTGCACCCAGTGCGTGATCATCTCGTCGCCGAGGACGACGTTCACCCACGCGAACATGCCAGAGCCAATCGTGTTCGGGTTCTTCATAAAGAACATCGCGAAGCCCGTCAGGATCTCGACGAGCACCATGACGTAAAGCCCTGCATACGACGCGCGCGCGAGCGGGTTGCGCAGAAATGGCGCGTGCGTCGGCTTTAGGAGCATGTAGTGTAGTGCGACATCAATCGTCTCGCGGTAGAAATGCCCCTCCCAGACGCGCGGGAACAGCCGATCGCCCTTGTTGACGATAAAGCCGTAAATGCGCAGGATGAACGCCGCGCAGAACGCGAACGCCGCGATAAAGTGGATGTTGCGCACCCAGTTCGTGAAAAAGCTCGTATACGTCGGCTCAATGCCGAGCACCACAGGCGGCTTCGTGATGAAAAGCCCCGTGATGAAGAGCGCCACGATGCAGACGACCATGATCCAGTGGAAGATGCGAAGAAACGGGCTGAAGATGTAGTAGACCTTTCGCTTTTCTTCTTTCATCGCTTTCATCTATCTCACCTTCCCTCACTCGCCCGTCTGCGTGCCGGCGTACGGATCGGTCGTAAAGACGCGGATCTTCTCGCCCGCCGCATTGTAGAGATGCGTCGAGCAGGCCATGCACGGATCGAACGAGCGGACGACGCGCGCGATCTCGAGCGGCTTGTCGGGAATCGCGACGTGCGTGTCCATCATCGCGAGCTCGTATGCGCCGTGCATTCCCTTCTCGTCGCGCGGGCAGGCGTTCCACGTCGTCGGGACGACGCACTGGTAGTTCGCCGTCTTGCCATTCTCGATGACGATGTAGTGCGAGAGCGCGCCGCGCGGCGCTTCGTAGAGGCCGACGCCCTTTGCTTCCTTCGGCCAGGACGACGGATCCCACTTGTCCGCATTCGCCATGCGCGTATCGCCCGCCTTGATGTTTGCGATGAGCTTGTCGAAGAAGAACTTGTTGACCTCCGCCGAGAGCTGCGCGTCGAGCGCGCGCGCCGCCGTGCGGCCGACCATCGTCGGCAGCCAGGTTTCCGGCGCGAGCGCAAGCACCTTCGAAACCGCCGCGATCTGGTCGAGCATCATCTTCTCCGCCCAGGTCGGCTCAGGCAGCATGCCCTTCTGCGCCTTCGCGTAGATGATGATGTAGCGCGCGAGCGGGCCGACCTCGCAGAGCCTGCCGCGCCATTTCGGCGTCTTGAGCCACGAGTACTTGCCGCCCTCGTTGAGCGCCTTCCACTCCGTCGCGCTGCCGTCCTTCGGGCCCGTGTACTTCGGCGCAGTCACGCCGTCCCACGGATTGCGGTCCTTGCCGCCCTTTTCCGGGTACGCGTACCAAGCGTGCTCGACGCCCTCCGTGAATACGGCCGGATCGTTGAAGTCCTCTTCGTTGATCTCGTAGACTTTTGCCGCCGCGATCCCCTTGCCGAAGTCCTCGACGACGCCGTTGCAGCGCACGAGGAGATTCGCGAAAAAGCCGCCATTCTGCGTGCCGGCAGATGGCTCAATCGGGTACGCGCCGTAGCCGAGCACGCGCGTCTTCGCGAGGCCGCCGCCGTCGACGCGTCCCGCCTTGACGTAGGCCGAGCCGATCGCGAGCGCGTCGGGGATGTAGAAGTCATTGACGAGCGTGCGGCCGAGGTTGATCGCGCGGTCGACGATGTCGAGGCGCGCCGTATTGACGGGCGCGTTGCCGTCCTGCATCGAGACTGCGCACGGCATGCCGCCGACGACGTAGTGCGGGTGCGGGTTCTTGCCGCCGAAAATGACGTGCGGCGTGACGAGCTCGCGCTGCTTGTCGAGCATTTCGAGATAATGCGCGACCGCCATGAGATGCACCTCGGGCGGCAGCAGCTTGAAGTCGGGATGATCCCACCAGTTCGCCGAGAAAATGCCGAGCTGGCCGCTCCCGACGATGGCCTTCAGCCTGCCCTGCAGCGCGGCGTAATACTGCGGCGACGCCTTCGGGAAGTCGTGCTCATACGCCTCCGTGACGGACGCGCCCGGCGCACGCAGCGGAAGGCGGTACGCACCCAGCACCGTGTTCTGAAGATTCGCCGTCGCAATCGGGTCTGCCGCAAGCGCCTCGACGGGGCTGACCCAGTCGAGCGCATGAAGATGGTAGAAATGGACGACGTGATCGTGCACCGTCAGCGTCGCCGCCATGATGTTGCGGATGTAGTGCGCATTCTTCGGGATCGTGATGCCGAGCGCGTCCTCGACGGCGCGCAGCGCGCCGAGCGCATGCGCCGACGTGCAGACGCCGCAGATGCGCTGGATGTACGCCCATGCGTCGCGCGGGTCGCGGTCCTTCATGACGAGCTCGAGGCCGCGCCATGCCGTGCCGGAGGAAATCGCGTCCGTCACCCTGCCCGTCGCCTCGTCGACCTGGATCTCCGTGCGCAGATGCCCCTCGATTCTCGTGATTGGATCAATTACTACATGCTTCATTTACTTTTTCACCTGCTCCCCGTTCTCTTCCGCCTTTGCCGCGTCGCGCTTGTTGCGCTGTACGACGCTTGCCGCCGCGTGCGCCGCGACGCCGACTGCCGTCACGCCCGCGAGTGCCGCGCCGATCTTGTCGACGTCGCCGATCGGGTAGGCGTACTTCGGCAGGCGCTCGCTCATCGCGCCGTCGTCCCAGAAGTTCGCATTCGAGCAGCCGATGCACGGCGCGCCCGACTGGATCGGGTAGCTCATGCCCTGATACCAGCGCAGGTTGCCGCAGGAATTGTACGTCTCAGGGCCGCGGCAGCCGAGCTTGTAGAGGCACCAGCCCGCCTTCGAGCCCGCGTCGTCATAGCTCTCCGCGAACATGCCCGCGTCGAAGAACGGACGGCGGTAGCACGTATCGTGGATGCGGTTGCCGTAGAACTGCTTCGGACGCCCCTCGCCATCGACGGGCGGGATCGTGCCGAAGAGCGCGACGTGCATGACGACGCCCGTCATGACCTCGGGGATCGGCGGGCAGCCCGGCACATTCACGAGCGGCGTCTTGCCGACGAACTGCGCAATGCCCGACGAGCCGGTCGGATTCGGGCTCGCCGCCTGAATGCCGCCCGATACGGCGCACGTGCCGTAAGCGATGACGGCCGCCGCATTCGCCGCCGCACGGCGCAGCGTCGACGTGAACGTATGCCCGCCCGACATGCAGTAGACGCCATTGTCCTTTGAGCAGGCCGCGCCCTCGACTGCGAGGATGTATTTGCCCTTGTACGTTTCAATCGTCTCTTCGAGATGCGCCTCAAACGGCTCGCCGCAGGCGGCCGCGAGCAGATGATCGTACTCGAGCGCGATCTGCGACAGAATGAGATCCGACGCGAGCGGCGATGCCGAGCGGATGAACGACTCATCGCAGCCCGTGCACTCATGCCCGTGAATCCAGATCACGACCGGAAGCGGCTTCGTCTCCGCCGCCTCCACGACCTTCGGCAGCATTTCCGTCGACAGCCCCATCAGGGACGTCAGTGCGACGCACCCCTTCACGAAGCTGCGGCGGCTCATGCCGCGTCTGAGATATACATCCCACATGCTCTCCCGTTTTTCCACTTTGTTACCTCCTCTTTCATCCTCGCGTGCGTCTTCGTGCATTGCTCCCATGCACACGCAGGCGTTCCCCTCCCGGAGAAGCGCCTCACGCACCACAAGGATATGACAACACAACGCCCCCTGTGGGTCTCCGGAGATTCTCGATGTTCCTGCCTTCTTCGACGCCGCGCTTCTAATATCCTGCCAATGCTGGCGATTTTCAAAAAACGAACCGTAATTTGACCAAAATCCAAAAAAAGAGCTTGCATTTCTCCCAAAGACACGCTATACTATAACACGTCTTGGGGACGTAGCTCAGCTGGGAGAGCGTTCGGTTCGCATCCGAGAGGTCGAGAGTTCAATCCTCTTCGTCTCCACCATAGGGAAATCGAAAGACTAGGCTTTGGCCTGGTCTTTTTCTCTGCCGCAAAACCACAGCAGAAAGGCAGCCGGACGCGCTCATTCGCCCGGCTGCCTTTCTGCTGTCTCGTGCTGCGTGACGAGGATCTTATCAATGCGCGCGCGGTCCATGTCGACGACCTCGAACGTGAAACCGTTCCAGTCGCGCTTCTCTGCGACCTTTGGGATATAGCCGAAGTATGAGGTCAGAAAGCCGCCCATCGTCTGATAGTGGTCGTGCTCCTCGTCGGGCAGCTTGTCGATGGAAAACCGCTCCTTGAACCGGTCGATGGAGCAGAGCCCATCGACGTACCAGGAATTTTTATCGCGCGGCGTGAACTGGATTGGGTCGTCCTCCACGTGCGAGAGCGAGCTCCCGACGATCTGCTCCAAAATATCGTCGCGCGTGATAAAGCCCACAACGCCGCCGTACTCATCGAGAACCATCGCCTCGTGAATGCCCGTGTCGCGGAACTTTTCGAGCACGCGAAACGTATCCATCGAGCGCGGGACGAAAAGCGGCTCGCGTACATAGAGCGCGAGGTCTAAGGGCTTTCGCTCGAGCGCCGCATTCAGAATATCCTTCGCGTGGAGCACCCCGCAGAAATCATCGAGATTCTCCCGCCCCACGGGAAACACCTCCTGCGCCGTCTCCCGAATCACGCGCAGATTGTGCCGGATGGAATCATCGAGATCGAGCCAGAGCATCTGCGTGCGCGGCGTCATCAGGGAATACGCCGTCTGATCGCTCATGTGAAAGATGCGGTCGACCATCGCCTGCTCCGACTTCTCGAACGTGCCGTCCTCCGTGCCCTGCTCGATGAGGTCCTTGACCTCATCCTCTGTCACGGCATCCGCAACGTGCGGATTGATCCCCAGAATCAGCAGCACCCCATTTGCCGAACGCGAGAGGAGTGCGAGAAACGGCCGCGAAAAGCGCGCCGCCACGCGCAGCACGCGATGATAGCGGATGAGTATCTCCTCAGGCGCCTGCATCGCCGTCTTCTTCGGCAGAAACTCACTAAAGAGCAGCGTGACGTATGTGACAATCGCAATGCTCGCAAGCCACGCTGCGAGTTCCGCATGGGGCAGGAACGAGACGAGCCGCACCATGAGCGGCGCGAGAAACGATCCCGCGCAAAGCCCCATCAAAATGCTCGTCAGCGTGATGCCGGCCTGCGCGAGCGGCAGAACCTCCTCGCGCCGCTCCAAGAGTTCCAGCGCATTTTCCGCCTCGCCATCACCGTCCTCCGCCATCTTCTCCAATCGCCCGTGGCGGCTCTCCATCAGCGCCGTTTCCATCAGCGCGAAAAAAGCCCCGATGGCGAGAAGCGCCGCCGCGGCCAAGAGCAGTAGGCCTGCCTCCGTATTTCCCAAAAAAGATGCACATCCCTCATAACGTCAGACACTCGCGCAGGGCACAAGCGTTCATCAATCATTCGTCAGCGACTTGTACAGCGCCCAGCCATTGAGATACGGCAAGATATCCTCATTCCAGATAATGCCATTGGAACGCGGGACGTAGACCACATCGCCATCCTGCAGCGCAACGTTCTGGCGGAGGTCATGGCGCGTCATGTAAGTTTTCATATTGATCTGCTTATAATACATCACGCCGTCCTTGATGCGGACGACCTGCACCCTCGTGCTGCGGCCGCGATTGGTCCAGCCGCCCGCGCTCGTCAGCGCGGCGTAGGCGTTCATGCTGTCAACCTGAAGCTCCTGTATGCCGGGCGTCTTCACCTCGCCCATGACGTAGACCTTGCGCGGACCGTAGCTGCGTATGGAAACGCTGACCTGCGGATCGTTCAGATACGTAGAAAGGCGCTCCTTCAAGAGCTGCGAAGCCTCGTCCACAGTGAGCCCCACGAGCTGCACATTGCCGGCATAGGGAACGGCCGCCCTGCCGTCCGGGCCGATGAGGAAGTCATTCGCACTCAGGCTCTGCGTGTTTTCCGCGCCGACCTTGACCGAGTCCGTTGAACCGTAGCCCAGCCCCTCGGGAAAGCCCATGACCTGGACGTTGATCACATCGTACTTGGAAAGACGGTACACGCTCATAAGCTGCCCCGCATCAAGGCGCGCCGGCTCAAAGACCGCATCCGCCTCAACAAGAACCGGTTCTGCTTTTCCCGATGCCGCGGCGGGCTGCACGTCCCGTGCCCCGGCAGTTCTCTGCCCCTGCGGCGCGTTCTGTGCGAGCTCCTGCGCCACACTTGATGCCTGCGAGGCATGCGCCTGCCCTGCACCAACCAAAAAGGCAGCTGCTAACACCGCCAGCTTGCGTCTTCTCATGCCATAACACTCCTTCGTCTCTCGGTGTACATTTGGGCTTAGTCTATCACAATCACACGCCACTGTCAAAATAGAAGCACCGGGCAGACAGACCTCGCTGTGTCTGCCCGCCCAGTGCGAATAAACGGCTATCAATGCCCGCGATGATGCTAAGGCTATGGCGCAGGAATTATATGCTCATCGGCTCGATGTGCTCCGCCTTCATGAATGCGGCGATCTTGTGGACGCCGTCCATGACCTCACGGTAATTCTCCGGCGTCAGCGACTGCGGGCCGTCGGAGAGCGCCTTCGCGGGATTCGGGTGAACCTCCATCATGAGCCCGTCCGCGCCTGCCGCGATGGCGGCGAGCGCCATTGGCTTGACCATGCGCCACTTGCCCGTGCCGTGGCTCGGATCGATGATAATCGGCAGATGCGAGAGGTGCTTGACCGCGGCGACGGCGGAGAGGTCGAGCGTGTTGCGCGTGTACGTCTCGTAGGTGCGGATGCCGCGCTCGCAGAAGACGACATTCGGGTTGCCCTCGTTCATGATGTACTCGGCGGCGTTGAGCCACTCGTCGAGCGTCGCGGCGAGGCCGCGCTTTAGGAGGACGGGCTTGCCGCTCCTGCCGACTTCCTTCAGGAGGCCGAAATTCTGCATATTGCGCGCACCGACCTGGAGCATGTCGGCGTACTGCGCGACGCGCTCGATCGCCTCGACCGTCGTGACCTCGGTGACGACGCGAAGCCCCGTGCGCTCGCGCGCCTCGGCGAGATACTTCAGTCCCTCCTCCTCAAGCCCTTGGAACGAGTACGGGCTCGTGCGCGGCTTGTACGCGCCGCCACGCAGGAACTGCGCGCCGCCCGCCTTGACGATGTCCGCTGCCTCAAAGAGCTGCTCCTTCGACTCGACAGCGCAAGGCCCTGCCATGACGACGGGCGTGCCGTCCCCGATCTTGACGCCCGCGACGTCGATGACGCTCGACTGTGGGTGGAACTCGCGGCTCGCGAGCTTGTAGCTCTTCGAGATCGCGACGCTCTGCTCGACGCCGGGGAGCGCGTCGATCGCGACGGAAGCAAGCCGCGTCTTGTCGCCGATGACGCCGACGATCTTCTGCTGCGAGCCTTCCATGACCTTTGCCTCGAGGCCTGCGCCCTCGATTGCACTGATGACGCCCTTGATGTTTTCCGCCGTCGCATCGGCGTTCATGATAATGACCATACAAATCTCCTTTTGTCCGAAAGATATAGAAAGGCGCCTCACGGCCTTGCCGTGAGGACGGGAAAACTGCCAAGCTCCTTGAGCCAGATGCTCTTGTCGCGCACGGCGGCAAGCGCCGCCTCGAGCGCCGCCGCGTCCGCGCCAAGCTCGAGATCGAAGAAGAAGATGTACGCGCCGAGCTCCGTGCGCGCGGGGCGCGACTCAATGCGCGTCATGTTGATGTCGCGGTCGGCAAACTCGCGCAGCACATCGTAGAGCGCGCCCGCCTTCTTGCCGTCGATCTGGCAGATCACGAGCATTTTTGTCGCGCCCTCTGCGCGCTCTCCGCCACGCCGCTGGAGCTCGAAGAAGCGCGTCGCGTTCGCCATGTTGTCCTGGATCTCCGCATGAAGCGGCGAAAGCCCGTAGAGCTCGCCCGCGCGCTTCGTGCAGATTGCCGCCCAGCCGCTCGCAGCAGGCTCCTCTGCGACCAGCTCCGCCGCGCGCGCCGTGCTCGCGACCTTTACGAGCTCCGCGTGCGGATAGCGCTGCTGGAGGAACGTGCGGCACTGCGAGATGGGCTGCGGGTGCGAGTAGATGCGCCGCACCTCTGACGCACCGCATTTCGCCATGAGTTGGTTGTGGACGGGCCAGATGAGCTCGCGCACGACCTCGAGCGCGTCGCTTCGCGCGAGCGTGTCGAGCGTGATGCTGACCGCCCCCTCGAGCGAGTTCTCGACCGGCACGAGCGCCGTATCCACCGCGCCCTCCTCCACCGCCTGCATGACGGCGAAAATATCGGGGTAGACGACGAGCTCCTGCGCCTGCGGCAAGAGCCCTGCGAGGTAGAGCGCCGCCGCCTCGCTATGCGTGCCAGCAGGCCCTAAGACCCCCATCTTTTCCATGTCGCGCCCTCCTTGGGCTTTCCTAACAGAGAGAACTGTTTTCATCGTATCACAGGAAGAAACAAACTTCAAGGAGCGCGCCCCTTATATCTCCGCTTCCATGTGATGCTTGACTGCCTCATCCAAATCCGAAAGCAGGGCAAAATGCGTCGTCTGAATGGCGTGATGGATTTCCCGCGCCGTCTTTTCATTATAGGTATGTGCGGACAAATTGCGCGCCTCCAACATACTGAGCCACGCCTCCGCATCAGCTACAATGCCCTGCTTCCACGCTTCGCGGATGCTGCTGCGCGGGCTGTTTGCCTCCACCCCCTCCAAAAGGAGCAGGGCGCGCATCAGCTTCCAGCCAAGCTCAAATGAGAACTCAAAGCGCTGGATTGCCGCATCAAGGTACACGTCGTCCTGCTCGATGTCCCGCGTCAGCGCAACGCCGAGGCGCTGTACGGCACGGTGATAATCCTCCCATTTCAGGCGAACCTGCTCCTGTGTCATGGCAAATGCTCCCTCTCCTGCGCGAAATAGCAGTCGCCCCTCAGCGTCAATCGCACGCTTCAGCGCAGGATTCGACTGCCTGTCGTAGTCCACAAGGTCAAACGTGTAGGGCAGGCAACTTTCCTCGAATGCGGCAGCGAGGCGGCTCTGTATGCCAGCCATGCCAGAAAACGCAAGGTCGATGTCCGATGCACTCCGATAATCCCCGCGCGCACGAGAGCCGAAGAGCTTCACCCAACGAAGCCCCTCCTGCCCCTGCAAAATCCGATACAGAACATTCCAATGCTCCCGCGCTATGCCGTGCAATCTCGCATCTCCCGTGCATTCTCGCCCTTCTCTGGAACGGTTCACGATAAGTTGCCCTTCCAATTCATCAGCTCCGGGCAGAGATCGCCGATGGAACTCGAAAGCTCCTCCTTCGGCTGCAGAAGGTCCAAGACGGGCCTCATCGTCTGCTTGAACTTTGCGTCGTCCTGCATGAGCGTCAGGATCGCGCTCGTATTGATCGCGTCATCGAGCGCCGTGTGCTGCGTGCCCTCGAACTCGTGATCCATCGCGCCGAGCGCGTGCTTCAGCGCAAGGCTGTTGTGCAGGCCGAGCCTGTCGTCAAACTGCTGCTGGAGATCGACCCAGCGCGCGTCGAGCCATTTTACATCGAAATCGGGCAGCTTGAAGCGGCACTCGCTCCGAAGCTGCTTGATGTCCGACATGCTCCACGAGTAAATGCGCGTTTCTTCCTCGCCGACCCATTCGATGAAGCGCGAGAAGCAGTCCGCATAGTGCGGCTGGCCTTCGACCTTCGCCTCCGTGATGCCCGTGAGCGACACGATGTGCTTTTTGATTGCGCCGTACTCCGGCCGCACATAGCACTGGAAGGTATCTTCCTGCCGGAAGTCCTCGCCGAGGCGCACCGCTCCGATCTCGATGATTTCCTCATTGAGCTTGCGCCGCACCTCGCGAAACGCCCGATCCACGGGATTCATCTCCAAGTCCACTACGATATGCTTCATCTGCCCGCCTGCTCTTTCTCCGCCGATTTATTTCGTGTCCTGTTTTAGCGCAAGAACCTTTTCCTGCGTCAGCCCGCACGCCTCCGCCACAGTGGCGACAGACATATCCTTCTGGAGCATGCGGCGCACGATTCGCGCGCGATGTATTTTCGATATGCTTCATCATCCATCATAAATGCGCCCGTCGCTTGGATCGCCTCGCTTACAGCTGGTGCTTCCATTCTTTCTGGTTTCCTCATTTTCTTATCTCCTCGAAGCGCTGTCCCAGCATCCATATGCCGCAGTTCTAATGAACCGGATCGTATCGCCATACAACATCCGATCCTACGAAAGAACGTTCTGAAGCAGCTCGCGCGTAGCGCGCCGCTTCCAAACCGTCTTTTTCCCGCATCTCGCCATGCTGGCGCGCTCCGCTTCATGCGAAAGATAATACGCGATTTTCTCCAAAAGCTCCGCTTCCGTTCGGAATGTCTCCATATCCCGCCCTGGCGAGAGAATATCATAATCCTCGCGCGCGTCGAGGATCTCCATCCCCCCCGCAGCCAAGATCTCATAGGTGCGAGGATTGCAGCCGCCTGCGTCCTCGCGGTGCAGGTTCAGGCAGATGCGGGAGCGTGCATAGAGCGCCGCAGCCTGCGCGGGGGAAACCGTTCCATTTCGCACGCACGCATACAGGGCAGGATGGCGCAAGCGAAACAGCAATTTCTTCCAAGGATATTGCCTTTCCCAAAACGATCCCACGACGCAAAGACGCCAGCCTCTCTTGGCAGACTCCCTTGCAAGCCTGCCGAGCAGGGATACACGCGCACGGTACGGCGTGCCGATGAACAGGATGTCATGCTCTGCCGCCCTCGCCGCGGCAGGCGTCGCATAGGCTTCCGCATAGCCGACGGGGCAGAAGCGAGCGGGCAGCCCATGTGCCGAAAGCCATTCCGCATCCTTCCGTTCATACGAGCAGACGCGGTCAAAGAGCGCGCAAAACGCCACGACCGCATCCGTGCGTTCGCACACATCGACGTGCCAAACCGAAAGGGCGCAGCCCACGTCCTGCGCCGCACGGCGGATCTCGCACATATCCGCATAGGAAAACACATCATCCGGCAAACTCACAAAGAGCAACCGCTGCGGTCTCCATGTATGAAGGACTGCGAGGTGATCCGCAAGGCGCGCGGCGTCGAACCGCCGGCGTGCCTCCTTCCAGCCAAGCCGATCCAGCTTCTTTGCCGCATACGAGGCGCGTGAGGCATACGGTTCCAGACTGAGCGTCCGAACCTCATGCCCAAGCGCGCGCAAGGCGATGCCAATCTGAAGAATTGCATCGTTGCGCGGCAGAATGCCAAGCGCGACCCGCATCTTATCGTCCTCCCCGCTTCGCGCGCTTGGACCTCTTGATGCGCTTTAGAATCTCCTGCCATTGGTGGATAAAGAACTTGTCCGGATAGAGCTTGTCGTATTGGAGGTCGATGACCTCATACTCCGCATTGCAGTTGTAGGTATGAAGGTGTTCCATGCGACGATTGTCCGGGGAAAAGGGCGTGTTTCCCGCATCCATGCGGCGCACCTCATGCTCCTCGAAACGCTCCTCTGCAAACGCATCGACCGCATAGATGTGCAAATAATCCCCATACGCCTTTTTGCAGTCCTGTATGGCATGATGCCAGATTCCCTGCTCTTGATAAAACGTCCCGCCGGGGCGCTCCCTGCACCAGTTCCCGGCAGGGAAGATTTCCCGCAGAGCCTTTTGCCGCATATCGAGCCGGAAGATGCGATTCCGCTGGTCTTTGGGATCTGTCGTATCGTAGCTCACCATGAAAAAGCCATCCGAGACGGGATAGAGCGCGTGGTCGACGAGCCATCCGCCCTTGCGGAGTACCTTGTCAAGCGACCAACGATACGGAAAAGAATCCGCACGGTAAAGCCGCACCTCGCCCGCCGCATACGTCTCGGGAATCATGTACCATGTCCCCTCCCACAAGAATATATTGGGGAACGAAAGATGGAACGGCTCGTGCAGGACGACGCGGAACGAGCCGATCACGCCGTCCTCGACGGGAGCGACTGCAATCTCCCCGTCGAGATGGTAGGAATTCATCAATTCGACAAAAACATACGTCTTCCCGCCGTCCGCGCAGACGAACGGATCGGCATACCATGAAAGCGGGCTTGGGTACTTTACACGATAGGGTGCGCCTGCATCCGCGCGCCGCCTGATTGCAACTGCATAGGCGGGGCGATAGCATAGCTTCTGAAGCCTCGTTCGTTTTGCCATGTCCTTCTCCTCTTATTGAATCCTGTCCGCACATCCATGTCCTGCCATTTCTTCCTGCACATTCCCATGCGGCTGCAAATCATCCTTTCCGCACGGCGTCCTGCTCCGGATAATCGCCTCCAGCCTTGGCGCGACAAACGTATAATCGCACATCCGTTGCACCAAGGCACGGCTTGTCTTCCCCATGGCGAGACGCTTCGGCTCTGCACGGAACAATTCCAGAATCCGTGCGGCAAACGCTTCCGCGTCTTCCGTCGGCACGCGGCAGCCTGTTTCGTCGTCAAAAATCAAGTCATCGCAGCCACCGATGTCCGACACGACCGAAGGAAGCCCGCTTGACATGGCCTCCAGCAGCGAAGTCGGCAGCGCTTCGTGGTGCGAGGGAAATACATATACGTCTGCCATACGATAATACGAATCCGGCTTATCCACTTCCCCAAGGATAATCGCACTGCCATCGAGTGTCGCTGCCATATCCCGCAGCTCCTGCATGAGCTCATGCTTCCCGCCCCCTACGACGAGCAGCCGGGCGGCAGGATCTGCCAAATGGACAATGGGCCAAATCCGAAGCAACGTATCAATCCCCTTATTGCGGACAATGCGCGCACAGAAGAGGAGTATGTGCGCATCGCCCGCAAGCCCGGCTGCACGCCGCAGCGCTTCCTTTTCTTCTTGTGTCGGCATCGTATAGCGCGCGGTATCAATCCCATGGGCAAGGACGGAGATCCGTTCCGGCGCAACCCCGCCCTGCTCACGAAAGCCCGCCTGTATTTCATGCGTCGTAGCGATGAAGTTCGTGCACCTTGCAAAAATACGATTGCGCCAATTCGCCTTTGCCGCAAAAATCTCCATCTTCGCCGTCAAGGCGAGCGTGACCGGCTTATGCAGAAACCGCCCCCATAAAATCGCCCAGACGGCAAACTTGGGCGTGCCGATAATATAAACAGCGTCCACGTCCCGATGCGTCGTCAAAAGGCGCAAAAGCAGTTCTGTCCCGCGCGACGGCTCATGCAGGCGCACAAGGTCAATTCCGTCAAGATTCTCGCGTGCTTTCGTATAAAAATGCCGCTTCTTCGCAAAAATCGTGACGCGATGCCCGCGGGCGATGAGCTGCCGCGCATGGTTTTCCGCATGGAACTCCGCTCCGCTCTTTGTCGGCAGCCCGTCCTTGGAAAACTTTTCGCCAACGGCGAAATCCTTGACCAAAAGCGCGATATGCATAGCGACCCCTTTCTATTTCTTGTCCGCGCGCCGCGCCAGCAGTGCCTCGCATGATTCGAGCGCCATGTCCGGCGTGATGTTCCAAAGGCAGCAAGGATGCGGATTGCTGGGGCACTCTTCCGCGCGGCAGGCACAGGGGCAACACGTCTCGCGCGACGTGAGCACGTTTGCGTTCGCGCTGATAGGATGCCATCGGTCCGGGCTTGTACAGCCGTACACCGTGACCATCGGAACGCCCGTTGTCGCCGCAATATGCGTCGCGCCGGTGTCGACGGTCAGAAACAAGTCTGCGCGCCGAAGAAGCGCGGCAAGGTCGCAAAGCCCCGTCTCGCCGCAAAAATTCGCCACTGGTTTCTTTATCGCCGCAATGACTTCGTCTGCATACGCGCGGTCGCCTGGTGCGCCTATGACAAAAAAAGCGGCATCGTACCTTTGGGCAAGCGCCTGCACGGCCGCGGCGAAATATTCCTTCGGCCATGTCTTCAGCGGAAACGTGCCCTTGACGCAAAGGGCAATCCGCTTCTCCGCGCGAGGCAGGCGCTCCAGCAGGCTGGCGGCTTTTTGTTCGTGAATCGGCTGAATCGTTGCAAAAACGGGATTTTCGTGCCCATCCAGCCCGGTAAACCCGCGCACGATTGCCTGGTACGTTTCTGCCTGCAAGGTCTTGTCGAGGTCGTGCTCAATCTGTATCGTATGCGTATAAAGCCAAGTGACGCGGCTCGGCTTCGCATCAAAGACACGGCTCGGTCCTACCCGCACGGGAACGCCCGCCAGAAAAAGGAGCAGGGCAGGGCGCAGCTTGCGGTCAAAGGACACGGCGAGGTCGAACTTCCTGCGCCGAATCTCACGAACCATTTTCAGCATGTGGCAAAAAGAGTTCTGTTTCGCCTTGTAATCCAACAGCATCACATCATCAATCAGCGGATGGTTTTCAACTGCCTCGCGGACGGCGGGGCGCACGAGCATCGTGATGCGCGCGGATGGATATGCTCTTTTCAGAAGCGCGACTGCCCCCGTCGTCAGAACGACATCTCCCAAGTTGACTAACGCATGGACGAGAATATTGCGATACTGTTTCATTGCACGAAAATCCCTTTCTTCTTCCAGCAAGAAAATCTCTCCCTGCGCAGGCCTGGCACCGTCAATGCCTCTCCTCCCCCTATTATACCGTATCCCGCCCAAAAGCGGAAACAATCTTTATGCCCTATTTCCTATTTCCGTCGAATCGCGCGAATGCTCGCCTCGATCTGCGCGTCCACGTCGTCCTGGAACGCAAAGCGCCTGCGGTACGTCGCGCGCTTGCGCGTCGGGATCTCTTCCTCGGTCTTGCGCGTCTCTCGCAGCGGGAGCTCGTAGAAGCGCGGATCGTCCGTGACGCGGCCACCCGCCTCCTCCCAGAACGCCCCAAAATCCGTTTTCAGCTTGCGGTCGCTTCGGACATGGTTGTTCGCATAGTAGCCCGCGTTCGACACGGCGTAGATATGCCGAAGAGCCATGGCGCGGGCTGCCGCCTGCGTCATGTAGAGAATCAAATTCTTCGTGCGGTAGCGGTGGGCGCGCTTCGTCGTCTCCTTGACGACGTCCTTTGCCTTCCCCATGTTCGGTCCCTGCATGGCGCCGATGAAAAACGAAGGCTCGCCCGCCTTGTCATAGGCGAGCCACCCAATCATCTGATAAAGATCCTGCCCGTCCAGCGTCATTTTGATGCACAAAAGCCCCTCCTTGCGCTGCCCGGGCTCAAAAATAAGCTCTGCGCCCCAATCCATGTCCGATTCGCCGGACTGCCAAATCGAATAATGCGCATCCATACGGCCAAGCCTTACCGCCCATTCGTCCTGGAACAGCGAGAACAGCAGGGAAAAATGCGCGCGAATCAACGAAACGCGCTCTGCAAATGTCGCGCCGGCAAAGAAAAACGCCCGCGTCGCCTGCTCAATCGGAAAGGGATTTTCCTCCAAAATCCGCTGCCGCCCCGCGTCCTCCCCGAACCATGCCAAAAGGCGTCCCATATCTGACGCATGAAGCAGACTCCGCATGACAAATACCACGAAGCGGTGCCGTTCGCGCCAGTTGTCCAGGCAATAGATCCGCTTTCCGAACGCTATGATTTTCGCGATCACTTCTCATCCCCCACATGCGCGTTGCTTCGCTCCAAGTAATACAGCTTCACATACTTCGCCATCGTATAGAAATAGTGAAAACACGCCAGCACGAAGCCGATCCGCCCATCCCGCCAGCCGCCGCGCAGGACGTACATGCGGAATGACGCCCACGCGGGATGCAGGACGAAGTCCCATAGGTGCGCCCGCCTGCCCTGCTCCTTCATCTTCTCTGCCGCGAGCGTCGTGTAGAAGTTCAGCTTGCTGAAATAATGATTCCAGTCTCGATAGGGATAGTGTATCATGCAGGCGTCCTTCGGCAGGCGAACCTCCTCGCAGTCATGGTGAATGGCGGGATGCACGAAGCCCGTGACGTACGTCCCTTCTTTCGGCAGGAGGCGCACGACATAGTCGGGAAACCAACCGCCGTGGCGGAGCGGCTGCTCCCAGAAATAATTCAGGCGCGCATTCCGGTACGCATAGCGGCGGTCGTCCTCTCCAAGGATTCGCCGCACCTCTTTTGCAAGGCGCGCGGAAGCCCGCTCGTCCGCATCGATGAACAAAATCCACTCGTGGCGCGCCTCTCCAATGGCAAACGTCTGCTGCGCCCCCCAGTCTCCCGCGAGCGCGCGCTGCACGACCCGCGCGCCGCACGCCTCCGCAATCGCCGCCGTCCGGTCGCCGCTGAAGTCGTCGACAACGACCACCTCATCGGCAAAGGAAACGCTTTTTATGCAGTCCGCTATGTTTTTCTCCTCGTTTTTTGCAAGGATCAATGCCGATAATTTCGCCATGCGCTGTCTATCCTTCCCCATTTCATCATGCCAGAACAAACTATGTCGCATCTTCCGCGATATGCGTTTCGCCCCAAAACGTCAAGACACTTGCCCGATCATATCCGTATTCTTCTGCTGAAAGATCTTCCGCAGCACGATAGCAATTTGTTTCAATTCCAAGCAGCCCAATCATCGTATGGTACAGCATATCATTGGAAAAATAAGCCGCTTCATGCCGCTTAAGCCATGTCGCACGCATCGGATTCTTTCGGCGATATGCATCAGTACAATATACAAGGACAGGAATACGCACGGTATGGAAAGATCGGATCGAAGGGTGATGCCCAAGCGGCAGATCCTCGCCATGATCGGAGAAATACAGCATCGTCTGCAAGTTCAGATCCTCACTGGCATAAGCAAAAATTCGACGAAGCACTTCATCCGTATATCGAATGGTATTCGCATACGCTCCTTCCAGCGACGCATCCTCCCACGCCTTCGCGGAGGAAGGGTAGCGGCTGGCGTAATTGGCATGACTGCCCATCAAATGGATGAATACGAGGTTCTTCCCGTCCGGATCTACATATTGGAGATGACGAAGCAATTCCTGATCAAACTGTATTCCATGTGCATCATCCGGCGCCACGAAACAATCCGCCTCTTTTGCCAGCATGGTGACGGCAGCGTTTTCCTCGCCTAGGCTTTTTCTGTTGGAAAGCCAGTATACCGTATAGCCCGCCGCTTTTGCCAGTTCCAAAATGGAGACGGCGCGCAGGAAATCCACGTCTGCGTACTGGCTCATTTCCGTCAGCACCATTTTCAGCACGTCTCCCGTCTGATTGCAGGCGGCGTATCCGTTGCGGAAACGGACAACATGCGCATCCTGCTCCACGGATTCCATCCACGGCGTATTGGCATAGCGGATCGAGGGCTCGTATGCGTGCATATAGTCGCGCGAGGCGGATTCCCCGATCACGACGATATGGGTTCCTTCCCCTTTTGCAGCGCGCACGCAAACACGCCGCAACCGCTCCGAACGGCATCGCGCATAATCCCTCTCATGTGCGCGATACTGCCTTGCATCCTTCCAAACGCGCGCCAAATTTGTATGCCGCCAACCGTTCCAGCAAATCCAGGCAAGCAAGACCGTCAAAAGACCGTTAGGCAAACTCTCGCTCGCATAGATATGCGTCCCGCTCGCTTCTATGCAATTCAGATATCCCAAAAGGAATCCTCCCGCGCCCAACAGAAAGAGGAGCAAAAACAGCCACCTTTTCGGATATGCGAGCAGGTATTCCTTCGCTTCCTGCCAATACGTATTCTGTATGGCCAACACGACACGATAATGAACTCCGCAGCGGTAACGGACAAAGTGCGCCAAGCAGAGAAGCGGGACGCTCACGGCGGCAATCGAGCAAAGCGTGAACAGGCACGCGAGCAAAAGCGGACTGCGAATATGCTGCAGCATAGACCACTTCAAAGAAATCAGAAACAACACGAAGTAGGATGCGAACAACACCTCCTTTCGGCTCAAGATAGGGATATAGGGAAATCCGCTATTCTCATTGGGAAGAAATCGATTTTCCTTGAAGTACAGGGCGACAGGAAAAAGCCACGCTGCGCCGATCAGCCAATCCGACAGAAAAAGCGGGGAAAAAAGTGGCTCTTTGAGTGTCCTCTGCAAAATGCCGGCAACAACGATGAGCACGAGGATTTGCGCCAACAGCACCTGGATGTCCTTTCGATCCTGCCCTTGCGAAGTAACAAGGGAAAAAAGCAGCGCCCCCCCCCCCAGCAAAAACGGGTGTCCCAGTCCTTCCATATACACCTCCCCTTTCTAGCGTGCAGAAAGAATGTCCGAAAGATTCCGTGCAAAGGCCGCAGGACTGTAGCAATCCGCCGCTTTTTTTAGTTCCGCGCGATAATGTGGCGCTTGCGCATCGTAGGTGTTGATGAAGTCCTCCATGCACGCGCGAAGCGCCGCAAGGTCGCCGCTTGGGAACATCCTGCCGATCCCGTAGGCGGCAAACACCTCGGGATTCATGTCGTCGCTTGCGACGACGGGCTTCTGAAAGCCGATTGCCGTGAAGAGCATGCCGCCCCAATGGTAGCGGTAGCGCGGCGCGGAATATGGCATGAGGAGCGCATCGACAGAGGCGATTGCCCGCTGCCATTCCGCGCCGATCAGCCCCTTGTGCAGGAAGGAAAGTCCCTTCGCGCCCGCGTACTTTGCGATGATGCGCGCGAAGTCCTCCGCGTCCTCCGGGTGCATGGTCGAGCCCTGCACGAGCAGCCGCACGGGGCGCGTGTAATGCCCGCCGAGATACGCCTCCAGGAAATCCTCAAGGCGCTTCTCGCGGCGGTACTGTCCGAAAAAGCCTATCGTGAGCGGGCGGTCTTCCTCATCCTGCGCGCCCGTCCATGCGTCCGCAGGCGGCGCGTCCCCCGGCCGCCAGCCGATGTCGCGCGGCGCGAACGCCGGCGGATAGATCGTGCGGATGTTTTCGCGGCGCGCACCGAAAATATGGTCGGAAAGCGTCAGCACGGTCGGTCGGATATTCGGCGCGTCCGCGAGCGCATCGCAGGCGCGCAGGAACTTCGGCGCTTCGTGCGGATTGATGCCGTGCAGGATGAAGAGGACCGGCACGGGCGATTCTCGGAGGATGCTGCGCCTGAGCGCGCGCAGGTAGCGGTACGTCGCGGTCGGCACGAGAATCGCGTCCGTCTCGCCGCGCTCTGCCGCCGCATAGAGCTGCCGATACCAGCCCATGCGATTCCACTCGCGCCGCACGGTACGCACGAGCTTTTGAAGCCCGGTGACGCCCGCATAGGAGACGACTTCCCCCTTTAACACATGGACGGGAACATGATAGTCCATCGCAAAGCGAAAGCCCTCCGGGACGTAGAAAGAGACCGCATGTCCCAACGCGCGCAGCTCCTCGACGAGGATGCGGTCAAAATCGACCTCGTGCCCGCCCGGCGTCATGATGTTTTCAAAAATGCCGATTCGCATAAAGCCCGCCTTTCTGCATCACGCATCCTCCAGGCACTCCGGATGCCGCACGAGCCAGTTCGTGACCGCCATATAGCCCTCCGCCTCATCCGCGAAGCGCACTTTGCCGTCCGCCTCCTGCTGCACGGCAAGCGGCTCCGCCGTCACGTCAAGCGTCTGCCAGATTGGCTGATCCATCGCGCCGATTGCCTCGCGCGTCAGCCAGTGATACGGCGTGACGACGCAATCGATTGGCTCAGTCAATGGCGGAAACAGCGAGGCGTAGTAGAAGCCCTTCGGGGCGATAAGCTCGACGAGCGTTGGCAGGATATTCATGTGCCCGCCGATGGTGTTGCCCGCGAGAATCGTCTGATCCAGCATCGGATGGTGCAGTGCGAAAGACGTGCAGAACGTCTCGCGCAGGGTCAGATCGCGGCGCGCAAGCGTGTCGCCCGGGCGGATGGGCATGTGCGCATGGTCGCCCGTCACGACGAAGAGCGCGTCCGGGAAGCGTGCGCGCATCCGCGCGATGAACTCCTGCGTCGCCTTGTCGCAGTACCAGTACGTGCCGAGCATCTTCTGCAAGGCTCGGTCGCGCCGCACGGACTCCGGCACGTCCGGCATGACGCGCGCCGCGTCGTAGCCGAGCTCTTTCAGCGGAATCGTATAGGGGCCGTGGTTCGTCGTCGTGTAGACGAAATGCAAGGTCGGCACATCGTCCCCCATCGCCTCGATTCGCTGCGCCGCATGCTCCAAAAAGATATGGTCATAAACGCCGACCCATGTTCGAGGCGAATCCTTCGGGCAGAAATCCACTGCGCCCATGACCTGACGAAAGCCGACAGCGGGCGCGAACTTGTCCATGCTCCCATTCGTCGGGCTGCCGCCGTACCAGTAAATAGACTGATACCCGAGCCGCTGCATGATGCGGGGAAGCGTGCAGGCAGGGGCGGCGCGCCAGAACGCCTCACGCTCATTCAGCTCGAGGCGTGCATCGAATATGCCCGACATAAGCCCGACGATGGCGGGGCGCGAAACCTTGCCCGCAGGAAGGAAATGCGAAAGGGATGCCGTATGCGGGTCTGCCAGAAACCGCTTTCCAGCGTCCATGATATGGTAGTCTGCATACGGTGCATCGAGCGGCATCTGCGAATAACTCTCCCCCACGAGAAAGAAAATTTGACGTGGCGGATGGATTCGCGCGCCCTTTGCCGTGCGGGAAAAGGCATCGAGCGGCGAAGAAAGGTTGCCCCATGCCCCATGAAGTAGGGGCGGCACGACGCGGTCGATTGCAACTGCGTCCTCCTCGTCCGTGCGCTCCAAGAGCGCGTGTGCAGGGCGGCGCAGAACCAGCTTCAGCCCCACGAGATCATCGACCGTTGCGCGCGCCATGAAGATATCCTGTTTGACGACGGGCGGAATCTCATCCCATTCCGGCTTGTCGCGGTGGTTCAGCGAACCGCCATAGCGGATGAAATAGAACAGCAATGTGCAGACGATCACGGCAAGCGCAAAGGCTGCAATCTCCCAGCTAGACGAAGGAACGGCAGGCGCAGAAACGATCGGAATCCCTAGCAGACCATTCCCAACGACGGCGCAAAGCGCAAGATAGGGAAGAATCGCAAGGAGCACCCAGCCGCCATGATGCTGATGCAGGAAAATGTCGAGAAGATTGTGCTTCTCTGCCTTGCGCCCCAGCCAAAGCGTATCGTTGAAAATATCCCGGTAATGGTAGTAAAAAATCATCTTGCCCACGAAAGCAAGGTACAGGAGGAGCGCGTAGCCGAGGACGAGAACGAGCCGAACCGCATCGCCGATAGCCGCATACGTTGGCAGGAATGCGCCGGGCAGACTGACGGCAAGGACTAGGGCGAGAAATACATAAGCGTTCACGTCCATGCCCCACCAGAATCCATAGCGGAAACAATGATACCAGCGCGCCCACTCGCCAGCGGGCGTCTTTTTTTCACGGTAGACGAGGATAAAAATGAGTCGGAATGCAGCGCACAGGAGTGGCGGCAGAAGCGCGATCTTAAAATCCTGCTGGATTCCCGCGAAAAACAGTGAAAACATAGAACAACTCCCCGTCACGAAATGGACTGTTTGAGAAGCGCATAGAGGTCGCCGCCCGCATAATGCACGCCGCACAGCCCCGCGCGCTTTGCGCAGAGCATATCACTCTCGCTGTCGCCGACGAAGTATGAGACCGCGCGGTCAATATCGTACTCCGCACACGCCGCGTCCACCATTCCTGCCGCCGGCTTGCGGCAACCGCATGCCTTCGCATACTGCTCGACCGTGCCATCGACGTGGTGCGGGCAGTAGTAGAGCGCGTCGAGGTGCGCGCCGATGTTTTTCAGCTCTCCATTCATCCAGTCGTGGACGCGCACGACGTCCTCCTCCGGATAGTAGCCGCGCGCGACGCCGCTCTGGTTCGTCACGACGATGGCGAGGTAGCCGCGCGCATTCGCGTAGCGGATCGCCTCCCTTGCGCCCGGCATCCAGACGAAGTCCTCGATGCGGTGCAGGTAGTGCGTATCGACGTTTAGCGTGCCGTCACGGTCGAAGAATACCGCTTTATTTGCCATAGGTGAAATAGCCGCCGTCCCGCAGGAAATCGACGTATTCCTGCACGGCCTCCTCCATTTCGGTAAATCCGCCGTCGTAGCCCGCGTTCAGCAGGCGCGCGCTGTCCGCTTCGGTGAAGTTCTGGTATTTGCCGCGCAGGATCTCCGGGAATGCGCGATAGGCGATCTCACCCTTGCCGAGCGCCTTAATGACAGCCTTTGCGGCCTCGTTATAGCTGTGCGCATGACCCGTGCCGCAGTTGTAGATGCCAGATGGTCCGTGATTCTCCCAGAACCAGAGATTGACGCGGACGACGTCCTTGACGTAGACGAAGTCGCGGCGCTGCTCGCCATCGCCATAGCCGTCCGTTCCTTTGAAGAGGCGTGCCTTGCCCGTCTCCTCGACCTGGTTCACAAGCTGGTAGAAGATCGACGCCATTTTCCCCTTGTGATGCTCCTGCGGCCCGTAGACGTTGAAGTACTTCAGCCCGACGATCTGGCTGTGCGCCTCGGGAAGCACCTGCCGCACATAGCGGTCAAAGGCAAGCTTGCTGAATGCGTAAGGGTTGAGTGCGTCCTCGCACGCGTCACCCTCGCGGAAACCATTCCTGCCCGCGCCATACGTCGAGGCGGAACTCGCGTAGAGGAAGGGGATGCGGTGCTGCAGGCAGAAGTGCAGGAGCGACTTGGAATATTCGTAATTCGTCCGCATCATGAAGTTGACATCGTACTCCATCGTGTCAGAGCACGCGCCTTCGTGGAAGACGGCATCGATGTCCGTGCCGTCGAAGGCGTCATCCTCGATGCTCTGCAGAAAGTCGTCCTTGTGCTGGTAGTCGATAAACTGGAGACCGCGCAGGTTCTTGTAATTCTGTCCGTCCTTCAAGTCGTCCACGATCAGAATGTCCGTGCGCCCACGGCGATTGAGTTCCTTGACGATGTTGCTGCCGATGAAGCCGGCGCCGCCTGTTACGATAATCATACCGATTCCTCCTCTTCCTTTTCCGCTGCACCGCTTAATGCCTGCAGTAATTCCTCACGGCTCACGGCGTATGTCCCGAGCTTTGCGACGACGACGCTTGCGGCGAGGTTCGCGAGATATGCGCCGTCTACCGGGGCGAGCCCGCCTGCGAGCGCCATCGCGAAGACGGCAATCACCGTATCGCCCGCGCCCGATACGTCGAACACCTCCTGCGCCTTCGTCGGGATATGAATCTCGTCCGATTCGCGCACGAGAGACAGGCCGCACTCCGAGCGCGTCGCGATGACGTTCTTGAGCTTGAACTTCCGCATGATGTAGTGCGCGGCGCGCTCGACGGCCTTGTCCTCGTTGCGGATTGGCTCGAGGAGCACCTGGTTGAGCTCCTTGAGGTTCGGCGTGAGGTAGTCGGCGTGCGCGTACTTCGTCCAGTTCGTGCCCTTCGGGTCGATGACGACGGGGACGCCGTGCGCGTGGCAGCTCTTGATGATGCGCTGGCAGTTCTGCTCCGTGCACGCGCCTTTCCCGTAGTCGGAAATGATGACGCAGTCAAGGCTCTCGCTGAGTTTCTGCTCGATGTAGTTCAGGAATCGCTCCGCGTACTCGCCGTCCATCGGATCCGCTTTCTCAAAGTCGAGGCGGAGCATCTGCTGATGGCCGCCGATGACGCGCAGCTTCGCCGTCGTCGGGCGGTCGGTCGTGACGAGGCCGCGATAGTCGATGCCGCGCGCCGTGAATTTTTCGAGCAGGCTGCGGCTGTGGTCGTCGTCGCCGATAAATCCCGCAATGCTCGCCCGGCAGCCTAGGAGCGCGAGATTGTGCGCGACGTTCGCCGCGCCGCCCAAGGTTTCCTTCGTGCTCGTCACGTGCGTGATGGGCACGGGCGCCTCAGGCGAGATACGCGTGACCTCGCCGTAGTAGTATTTGTCGAGCATGACGTCGCCGACGACGAGTATCTTGCAGCGTTCGGTCTTACTTGCGACAAAGTCGCGGAGTGCTTGCTTGTCCATACATTCCCTCATAGCTCAATGACGCGGCACTTATACGCGCCGTAATGAGCGGGCAGTTTGTAAGCGGGCGCGCCGTGATACGCTTCGAGCAGTTCATCGACGTATTTCATCACGGCGTCTACGGGGATATTCTTCATGCACGCCATATTCTCCTTCCCCTTCCTCGGGCATTCGTGAATGCCGCAGGGGTGGCACGGCTCAGGCGTCTTGATGAGCACGTCCTTCGCGTCATACGGATAGAAGCCCGGCACGGGCGACGCGCCGAACATCGTGACGATTGGCACGTTCATCGCGACGCCGACGTGCATGGGACCGGAGTCCGTCGTCAGAAAGAGCGAGCAGCGCGCGAGCAGCCCCGCGAGGACGGCAAGGCTGACCTTCCCCGTAAAGATGTGGAGATGCTCGCTCTCGCGCTCCTCCATCTTCGCGATGCACGCGGCGACGAGCGCCTCATCCATCGGTCCGCCGAAAAAGGCGATCTTATAGCCGCGCCGCACGAGCCTATCAGCACATTCGGCAAAATAGGAGTCAATCCAGCGCTTCGTCTTCCAGCTCGCGCCGATATTGAACGCGATGACCTTCGCCCCCTCCGCGAAATGCTCCTTCCATACGCGCGCCGCCTCCGCGTCTGCCTCGTCCGTGATCCACAGTTCCAGCCCGCCATCATCGATCTTGTCCTTCGGAATGCCTACCGCCTTTTCCAACACCTCGAAATGCGAGTGAATCTGGTGCATGACCGCCTTTTGATTCGGCAGAACCATATCGAAGAAAAGCGAAAAGCCCGGCTTTGCGTAGCCGACAATGTGCTTTGCGCCCGAAAATGCCGCCAGCGCCGAGGCGCGCTCATTGCGGTGCAGGTTGATGACGAGGTCGAAGTGACGCACCCTGACCTTTTGGATATAGTGGAAAAAGGAAAGGAAGTGGTCGTCCGCCCCCTTCTTGTCGATGAGCATACAGTCGTCGATATGGCGATTGTGCTCGACGAGGTCGCGCAGCTTCTTGTCGACGAGCAGCGTAATGCGCGCCCTGGGGAAGTTCGTCCGAAGCGTCCGCAGGACGGGCGTCACGAGCATGAGGTCGCCGATGTGCATGAGGTTGATGACGAGGATGTTTTGATACAAAGAGTTCTCCTTTCCTTCCTACGGCGCTACGGCGCTTCATTGCCCTTCACGAGCATCCACCAGCCGACGGTGCGGACCGCGGGGAGAAGCGCGTCCAGATCCGCGCGCGCAGCGGCGCCGTCACCCGGCTGCATCCCAGGGATTGTCTCCATGCCGTCCCCCTCCGTCGAGCCGAAATACCCGCCCGCCGTCCACGTCGATCCATTGAACGCCGCACGGCTCTCTGCCATGCTCGGATAGAGTGCGTAATAAGAGAATCCTGCCGGCGCGATCAGGTCAAGGATCGTCGGCACGATGGAGAGGTGTCCGCCTGTGGCATCCTGCGGCAGGATGTCCTTCGTGACGCCCTTGCCGCAGAGCACGAAGGGAACAGCCTCGTGCTCGTAGCGCGTCGGATGCCCGCTCGGATCCATGCGGACGCTATGGTCGCCCGTAACGGCGAAAAGGCTGTCGGGGTACGCCGCCCGCGTCTTGTGGATGAAGTCCGTCACGACCTTGTCCATGTAGGCATAGTGCCCCAGCTCCAAGGCGAGCTCGTCGGGATCGGGCACGTCCTCCATCCCCCCCACCGCCTCGCGTATGCGCGCGAGGTCAATGCCTTCCGCGGCGAGATCGAGGTTGTACGGCGGATGGTTCGATACGGTCATGACGAGGTGAACCGTCGGCGGCTCATCCGCGAGATGCGCCGCGAGCGCGTCGAAGAGACAGCCGTCCTTCGTTCCCCACGCACTCTGCCTCGGCGCGCCGTAGTCGGGGTAGCCATAGAAATGGTCGAATCCCTGCGCGAGCGAGACGCGGTTGATGCCGTCCCACGACGGCACGCCGCCGTACCAGAAATCGACCTGATAACCGAGGCGGTGGAACTGCGGCGCCATCGCCGTCGCATACGGCGACGCAAACGTGCGCGGCTGGAACTGCGGCGCGACGTGCACCTCCGGAAGCCCCGCGACGAGCCCCATGATCGCAATCGACGTGTACGCGCCGTTCGGCAGGAAGGCGCGCGTCGAATAGGCGTCCGGCTCCGCCATCAGCGCGCGGATGCCGTCCGCCGCGTGCAGGAATGCGTACTGGTCAAGCGCCGGCCACATTGCCCATGTCTCGCCGAGGATGATGAAGATATGGCGCGGCTTCCCGATGCGCGCGCCAGCCGCATGGCGTTCGAGATAAGGCGCGACTTGCGCCTCATCCCCCGCATAGCCTGCGATCTGATGCAAGGATTCGCGTATGCGCTCCTGGTCGACGCCCGCGATTTTGCCCGCCTCCATGTGCTTTGCGATGGAATGTACGCGGTAGAGCGCCTGGAAGTCGTCGAGTATGCACTCATTCAGAAAGTCGTCATTCGTAACGCCCGCATTCTCCCAGTTGATCCCCTTTTCGTAGTTGAAGCTGCCGCCGAAGCGGACGAACAGCCCGAATCCGGCAACAAGCGCAACGAGAAGGATGCCCGTGATGGCGGTGCGTGCCCGTCCTGCAAGGGGCGGCAGCAGGAACGTGCCCGTGCGCAGGATGCGGCGCAGCAGCAAGGTGAAAAGCGCCGTCAGCAAAATGGCCGCGGCAAGACGCCACGGCGCGCCGTACTGCTCGACCATCGTCCAGAAAATCGCCGTGCGGTCGTCCTGCCATCCTTGCAGGACCTGCATCCCAAAGCCCGAATGAAACGCGCGATAGTACGGAAAGCGCGCCATGAAGAGCACGGACAGCAGGAAGGCTGCCGCCCCCCCGATGGCAAGGCGCAGCCGCGCAAGCGAGCGCGGCACGGCAAGCCCCGCGAGCGTGACGAAAACGAACGATAGGAGCGTCACGCCGCCCGCCGACTTCAGCGAGAGGCGAAGCCCTGCCCAAAGGGCGAGCAGCACCTCGCCGCCGCCCGCATTCGGCCCGATGAACGGTTCCATCCAGGCGATGAAGGCAGCGCGATAGAGGCAGATGAGCATGAGAATCGCAAGAAAGAGTTTCAGATCTTGCTGGATATTTTGAAAAAAACGGTTCATTTCAGCAGCCTTTCCTCGACCTGCTCCGGCGTGATCGCGGCGAGGCAGTCAAGCCCCTTCGGGCAGGCGCGCTTCCAGCAGCCCTTGCAGGGATGATCCGCCTCAATCGCGTTTTCCAGCTGCCCGTATGGGCCGTTGCGGTTCGCGTCCGTCGGCCCCATGAGCATGACGGTCTTGATGCCAAGCCCTGCAGCGAGATGCACAGGACCGGTGTCGCCGCCGACGACGGCCTGCGCGTGCCGGATGACGCAGGCGAGCTGTGGCAGGCTCGTACGCCCGACGAGGCTCACGGGCGGGATGTCCGCCTGCGCCTCGATCTCGGCAGCAATCCCCGCATCGACCGCGCCGCCTCCGACGAGGACGGGGATGAGCCGCCTGCCGTAAAGCCAGTCGGCGAGCGCGGCGAAATGCTCTGCAGGCCAGCGCTTGTTCGGCCAGTTCGCGCCGACGGCGAGACAGACGTAGGCGTTTCCCATATTGCCGCCCGCCCGGCTGAACACCTGCCGCGTGAGGTCTTCGACTTCGTCCGGAATCTCGAGCGGGAATCGCACGCGCTCCACGCGGCAGCCAATGGCGCGCGCGACGTCGAGACAGCGCTCGACGATGTGCCCATTCGCATGGGGACCGACGACGGGCGCCGAGACGCGCGCACTGCCCTCGCGCATATTGCACATGCCGCGCTTTACGGGCGCGTCCGCGAGATAGGCGATTGCCGCCGACTTAAAGAGCCCCTGCAGGTCGAGCACGGCATCGTAAGGCTGCGCCTGTATTTCCCGCCGGAATGGAAAGAAATTCGAGAGGAATCCGCCGAGTGAGCGAAACTCCTTTTTGTGGAAGGTCAGAATCGTGTCGACGCATGGATTGAGCGCGAGGAGCGGCTTCGCGGGCGGCTCGACGACCCATGTGATATGCGCCGCGGGGTACGTCTCCTTGATCGCGTATGATACGGGGAGCGCGTGAATGACGTCGCCGATTGCCGACAGCTTGACAATCAGCACATCCCGAAGTTCTGTTTTCAATGCGCCTCGCCTTCCTGTATCTTCTCAATGACCTTGGAGGTCGAATGTCCCGTGAGGAACGGCACGAGTTCCACGCGCCCGCCATAGCCTGCGACAATCTTCGCCTCGGGAAGCGTTTCAAGCGTGTAGTCGCCTCCCTTGACGTAGACATCGGGGCGCACCTTTTCGATGATGGTTTCCGCCGTTTTTTCGCCGAAGAGCACGACGCAGTCGACGGCGCGAAGCGCCCCGACGACGGCCGCGCGGTCGAGCTCGCCGTTTATTGGGCGCGAATCCCCCTTGTTCGCGCGCACCGAGGCGTCCGTATTGAGCCCCAGGACGAGCACGTCGCCAAAGGAGCGCGCCTGCTCCAAGTAGCGGACGTGTCCTGCGTGCAGGATGTCAAAGCAGCCGTTCGTAAAGACGATCTTCCTGCCGCCGTTGCGCAGGATGCGGCAGAACGCGGCAATATCGCTTTGTGATACCAGCATTTCATCGCTCCCTTTCTGCCATGAGCTGCACGGCGCGCGAAAGCTCTTCCGCCGAGACGGTGCTCGTCCCCATCTTGCGCACGGCGATGCCGCTCGCGATATTGCTGAGGCATGCCGCCGCCTGCGGCTCGACGCCCGCCGCGAGCGCGAGGATGACGGCCGCGACGCACGTATCGCCCGCGCCCGACACGTCGAACACCTCGCTCCTATCGGAAACGGGTATCGTATGGACTTCCCCCGCGCGCGTCACGAGCGTCATGCCGTCCTCGCCGCGCGTCACGAGCACGCCGTCCGCGGAAAGCTCCGCCAGAAGCTCCCGCGCCGCACGGATGATTGCCGCTTCGCCCGCAAGCTCGCGCCCGACGGCAGCGGCAAGCTCCGCGTCGTTCTGCTTGATGTAGCCGATTCCCTTGAAGCGATGAATTGCATAGCGCGAGTCGACGATGCTCGGAATACGGCGCGCACGGCACGCCTCGATGAGCGTGTCCTTCAGTCGGTCCGTGATCGTGCCCGCGCCGTAGTCGCTGAGGACGACGCCGTCGATATGCGGCAGGAGGTTCTGGATCTGGCGCAGGAGCTCCGCCTCGAGCGCGTCAGAAAGCGGCTTCTTGCTCTCGCGGTCGATGCGGACGATCTGCTGGCTGACCGTCGCGCGGCCGCCCGCGATGATGCGCGTCTTGGTGATCGTCGGGCGCGCCTCGTCCGCGACGAGCGATCCCGTATGCGCCCCATTTTTCTCGAGCACGCGGCGAAGCCCCGCCGCGCCGCTGTCCCTGCCGACCGTGCCGACGGCGTAGGCCGTGCCGCCGAGCGTCGCGATATTATTAACGACGTTTGCTGCGCCGCCCGCGACGATCTTCTCGCCCGCCTGCTCCAGGACGAGCACGGGCGCCTCGCGCGAGATGCGCGAGATGCGTCCGTCGAGATAGATGTCGGCGACCATGTCGCCGAGGACGAGGATGCGCCTGCCGCGCATGGCGGAAAGCGCCCCCATAAAATCCAGCCCCATCGTCATTTCCCCCTCACCACGGCGTGAAGTCCCAACGAATCCCCCATGTGTTGCGCATGGAGCGGTAGCGCAGGATCAGCTCGCTGCAGTGCATATCGTGATACCAGTAATAATCCACGTCGTCCCACTTGCCGTCGTCGAGGTTGTAGCGCGTGCCGACGACGAAGCGGTTCTTCGCGTCGAGCCGATAGCTGAACCCGCCCTCGAGCTTCTTCGAGAAATCGTCCGTATCGTAGTCAAACAAGCTGTTTTTGGAATTTTTCTTGCTGTAATGGAAGCCCGCATACGATGCCCAGCGCGCGTCGAAGTCCTTTGTCAAGACGACGTCCGCCGTCATGCCGTTGACCGTGCTGTCATCGTAGCTTTCCTTCGTGATCTCGTAGCCCGTATGCAGATAGAGCGTGTATGTGCCCAGCTTGATGGGGTCGTGCCCCAGACCGAAATCGTATTCCGTATGATTGCTGTGGATGCCCGACGAAGGCTGATACCAGCGCCCATGCTCAAAGCCGAGGCTGTAGTAAAGCGGCGTGCCCGCAAGATGATCGCTATACGACCAGAGGAGCGACGGTTCGCGGCGGATCCACTTGTTGTCGCCATCCTCAAAATAGCCATGGACGACCGCCGTGCGCATCTTGTGGTTTGCCCAAGTGACGTCGTAGTTGCTGCGCCAGCCGCCGTGCTGCACGATGTGGAGGTTCGCATTTGCCGTCACGTTCTTGGCAAGCGGCGCCTGCAGACCGTACTCGATTGAAACGCCGTCGTCCGAATCGTAGCCGACACGCGGGAGCACCGCATTATCCTGCTTGTTTGGGTTGATGTTCGCAACATAACGATCGCGCTTGTAGAACACGTGACCTTTGATCCAAAACTTCATCTTTTCCATGACGATTTTATCATTCGGGTAAACCGTCATCTTGTCCGCGCTCCAATGGTAGTCGGGTTTCTTCGCGCCGCACTTCGTCGCCGTGCCGTCGTAGACGACATAATGGTCCGGATAGAACTCAAAGCGCTTGCCCGTGACGTAGTAGCGGTCGATTTTGCCGGCCGCCTCGCCCATCGTGCCCGTCTTTGTCCCGTAATTGTAATTCGTCTCATAGCCGTCGAGCGTGACGCGCGCCAGCTTCGGCGTCATCTGCAGCATGTGCGCCTTGCCGGGAATCCGGATGGTCTGTTCCTTCGTGTTGCCGGAAATGTCCTCGCCCAGGAAGCGGCGCGCCTCCAGCTGCAGGATATGCACCTTGCCCTTTGCCGTGAACGCGCCCGTGCTCTCATCGTAGGTGAGATCGTCTCCCTCCACCGCGATCGGCGAGGGCTGCGCCGTATCGAGCGGCCTTCTGAGGTGCTCCCGCATCGCCTCGGCGTCCGCGAGGAGCTGTTTCTGCTCGTCCGTCAATCGGTTCTCCCGCTCCGTGCGGCGATTGTTTTCGATGTAGTCGAGCGCCTCGACGCCCGTGTCGGAGCTCGCGTGATACGCCGCCTCCGCGAAGGCAGGCAGGAGCAGGAACATCGCCAGCGCCCCCGACGCGATTCGCTTCATGATTCGCTTCATTTCGTTCATGCAACTAATCCCCCATCTGCCATGGCCGCACTCACGCATCGCCCTGCTCCAGCCCCTCATTCATGCTGCCCGTGCGATAGCCCGTGAGGTCGAGCGAGACGTGCGTGAAGCCGAGCAGGCGAAATGCCTCGTCCGTCTCCCCGCGCAGCGAGCCAAAGAAGCGCTCCATGTCCTCCGGCAGGAGCTCGATGCGCGCCGTCTGCCCCTCCGCGCGCACGCGCAGCTGGCGAAAGCCCTTCTCCATCAGGAACTCCTCGGCGCGGTTCACGCGCTCGAGCTTTTCGTGCGTGAGCTCCTCCTCGTAAGGGATGCGCGAGGCGAGGCAGGCGAGCGACGGGCGATCCCAGCCCGCGATGCCAAGCGCCTGCGAGAGCGCATGGATGTCCGCCTTGCCCATGCCGCACTGGTGCAGCGGGCTCATGATGCGCAGCTCGCGCAGCGCCGTGCGCCCCGGACGGTAGTCGCCGTCGTCGTCGCGGTTCGTACCGTCGACGACGTAGGCAAGCCCGCGATGCCCCGCCTCCGCCTTCAGATGCTTGAAGATCGCATACTTGCAGTAATAGCAGCGGTCAGGCGGATTCTTTCGGACGTGCGCGACGTCCATGATGGGGAACGTCTCGACGACGTGCTCGATGCCCTCGCCCGCGCAGAACGCGCGCGCCCCCTCGACGTCGCGCTCCGGCACGAAGTCCGACGACACCGTAAAGGCGACGGCCTTTTTGCCGAGCACGTCGTGCGCGACCTTCAGGACGAGCGTCGAGTCGACGCCGCCCGAAAAGGCGACGGCGACGCTGCCGAGCTCCCCGAAGAGCTTCTTCAGATTGTCATACTTTGCTGCCAGTTCACTGTTCATAGCTGTCCCTTCATAGTCCCTGCTCATGCGGCGTGAGCATGCCGTTTTGATACGCGAGCAGGAGGTTGTATAGATCCGTGATCTCTTCCTTCATCGCGCGCCCCTCGTCCGTCTCGCCGACCGTCGTGCGCCGCGCCTGCAACTCGATCGTCTCGGAAACGGACTCGATGTCGCCGTTTCCGCGCAGCGCCTCGCGGACGCTCGCGACCTTTTGGTGCTGCAGGAGGCGCAGGCCGCGCGAGTTCGAGATGAGCGTGTAGCCCGCGATGCCCGTCTTCGTATGGTAGGCGCGGCAGAAGCCGCCGTCGATGACGATCGCGCGGCCGCCCGCCTTGATGGGGCTCTCGCCCTTCTTGACCTTGACGGGCACGTGCCCGTTGATGATGTGTCCGCGCGCACCGTCCATGCCGAACTCCTCGAGCACCATGCGGCAGCACGCCTCCGTGTCAATGAGGCGGAAATACGGGTCGGCAGGCTCCTTCCACGTCGCCTCGTCGGCGAGCAGCGCCCGCTCGAACGTCTTCATCTCGCGCCCCGATGCCGGCGAGAGCCGCCCGCACCAAAGGAAGTAGAGGAAGTCGAGCGCCTCTTCCTTCCCGTAGAGCTGCGCCTCGCGCGCCATGCGCTCGCAGAAGTCAAACCACGCGCGCCCCTTGTACGATTTTCCGTCAAACGGAATCTCGCGCAAGTCCCCCTCCTCCGTGAGCGGCACACAGCCATGGAAGAGGAGATTGCCATTCGCGCAGGTATAGAGGCTGCCCTTCTGGTAGAGGTAGTCGATATGGCGGCGCAGCGCCACGCTCTCCGTAAACGCCGTGCGAAGCTCCGCCAGGATTGCGCGCTCGCCGTCTGTCAGTGCGTAGGGATCGCTCCCCTCGTCAATCGTCGGGAAATAGGCGTGCGCGAGCTCATAGCGCCTGCCGCCCTCCAGCACGGCACACGAGGAGCGGAAATCAATGCAGTGCAGGAGGCGGCGTCTCTCCATCTGAAAGTCAGGATTGCGCGCGATGAGCGCGCCCTCGACCTTGAAGAGAATCATCGTCACGGCGCGCTCTGCCGCGCGGATTGGCCGCTCATCCGGGTAGAGATGCGCGGCAAACGTCGTGAGCGGGCGCATCGAGATCCCGTAGCCGCGCTCCAGCACATCCGTATTGCCGTAGCGCAGGGAGTTTCGCACGACCGTCGCAATGCACGCCTCGCTGCCGAGCGCCGCGCCCATCCAGAGCAGATCGTGGTTGCCCCACTCGATGTCGACATTTGGGTGCTTCATGAGGCTGTCGAGGATTGCATCCGGCCGATTCCCGCGGTCGAAGAAGTCGCCGACGATGTGGAGCTGGTCGACGGCAAGCCGCTTGATGAGCACGGCGAACGCCTCGATGAAGTCCGCGCCCGCGTCAATCTGCACGATCGTGGCGAGCAGGCGCTGCCAGTATGCCATCTGCGCCGCGTCCGCCTCGGGGCGCGTCGTCATGAGCTCGACGATGACGGCCGCATAGCGCACGGGGATAAAGCCGCTGACCTTCGATGCCGGGTACTTGAAGCTCATGAGCTTCGCGAGCGCGAGCAGGTTCTCGAGATTCTTCCGATACCACGCGGGCGTCGCATGCCGCGTCTCGCGCATCTGCTCGATCTTTTCCTTCGGGTAGTAGATGAGCGTGCAGAACTCTGCCTGCTCCTCCTTCGTCATCTGCGCGCCGAATACGTACTCCACCTTCTCGCGAATGACGCCCGAGCAGTTGTTCAGGATATGGAAAAAGGACTCGTACTCGCCGTGCAGGTCGCTCAGGAAGTGCTCGATCCCCTTCGGGAGAGCGAGGCGCGACTGCAGGTAGATAAGCTGTTCGTAGACAATCTCCTTCGTCGGATACTTTTCCACCAAAAGGCGAAGAACCTTGCTTGGACGTGTTGACACGCGCGCCATTTCCATGCCCCCTTGCACTTATCCCCTGTTCCTTGCTATACACGCTTCACCCAAAAGCGACGCGCCGCACGCCGTAGGCGAGGACGACGATCCCCGCCGCCACGACGTACTCCGTCACAGAGCCGACCGTGAAAAGGCGCACGCCGACCCTCTGCGACGGCGTCAAAAGCGGCACCTTGCCGCATAGCGCATCCTCTGCGATATGCAGGAGCGCGCCGACGCAGAAAAACGTGCCGACGCGCACGACATCGAAAAGGACGAACATCGCCGCCTGCTCCTCTGTGCGCACCAAGAATCCGATGAGCGCGAGGTAGAGAAGCGGCCAGTGCGACCAGCCACGGTGACGGCTGCGCCAGCTCCAGTAGCCCTCCGCGCGCGGGTTTCCCTCCACCTTGTCGGGGAAGATCGCCCCTGCCATTGCCGCCGCCGTCAGAAGCATATCATCCGTCGCGGCAAAGACGACAACGCCCGTCACAATCTGATGGCTCACCCACTTCATCGCGCACCGTCCTTCCCTGCAGGCGCATCCCATTTTCCCTATTCTATCATAGTCGCCTATGAAATTCTATCCTTTATCGTGCACTTGGACGGAACGGGAAAAATATAGTATACTACGACTAATGAACAGTTTATCTTTTGAACAGCCATGCTCCACAAGGAGGAACGATGGACGACTACACTTGGCAAAGAAAAATACAGGGCAGGCGGCGCAGGCGGCGGCGTGACGTCTTCCTTCTCTTTCTCGTCCTAGCCTGCGCGCTCGGCACGCTCTTTTGGTACTTCCGCATCTACCAGCGCACGCCCGAATACGCGCTGAAGGAAGCCGTCGCGGCCGCGGCGGAGCACGACGCGGAGCGGTTTCAGAAATACGTGAACCTCCCGCTGCTCACCTCGCTCGCCTACGACGATCTGACCGCCGACCTCTTTTCCTACGACGCGACGCTCACGGAAAGCTCGAAGGTGAAGTTCGAGAAGTTCTACATCCTCATCAAGCCGCAGCTCGCCGGCGGCACGGAGGAAGCCATGATTCGCCGCGTCACGAGCGGCGCGTGGTCGCTCCCCGACGGCACGGACATCCTCAAGGGGCGGCAGCTCGGCATCGACTACGAGCGCTTCTTGGAGCGCAGCCTGCTGCGCAATACGAGCCTCGTCGAGGTTGGAAGCGTGCGCCGCGACGGCGCGAGCGCCATTGCTGAGGTCAAGGTGCGCGAAGACTACACGAATATGCCCTTCACGCTCGACGTCGCACTCGAACAGTCAAAAAAAGGCTATTGGCAGGTCTCCTACATCAAGAACTACCGCGCCTACCTCGACGCCGTCGCGCCGCGCCAAAACCGCGACATCGCCGACTACATCATGGCGACGAAGGACATCGTCGCCGCCTACAACGTCAAGTTCAACGCCTGCCGCGAGCGATTTGCCGCGACGACCGTCACGAAGGACGGCAAACTTACGGCAGGGCAGGCGAACGCCCTCGCCGCCATGCTCGAGAACGAGGTCATTCCCGCTCTAAAGAGCCGCCAAGAGCAGCTCGACGCCGTCAGTGCGGAGGGCGGCGCACGCTACCTCGCCGCCCAGCGCAAAGCATCGACCGAGACGACCATCGCCGCATGGGAGCACTACATCGAGGGTCTGCGCACGGGCAATCCGCTCGAATACGCACAGGCGGAAGCCCTGCACAAGCAAGAGCTCGCTATCGACATGCGCGTCGAGGACATCATCCGCCATACGGCAATCAGCAAGGATATCCCCAATATCCCGTAACCTTCACGCCTTCTCCACATGGTACGCCGCTGCGTACATCGTCGGCAGGACGAGGAGCGTCAGGACCGTCGCGGCGGCAAGGCCGCTCGCGATGACGACGGCCATCGGCCCCCAGAACGTGCTCGCCATCAAGGGGAGCATTCCAAGGATTGCCGCCGCCGCCGTCAGCATGATCGGGCGGAAGCGCAGGACGGCCGAATCGACGACGGCGTCCCACAGCGATTCGCCAGCCGCCGCGTGCTGCTGGATCTGGTCAATCAGAATGACGCTGTTGCGGATAATCATGCCCGCGAGCGCGAGCACGCCGAGAATCGCGACGAAGCCCATTGCCTCATTCGTCACGAGAAGCCCGATCGCAACGCCAATGAGCCCCATCGGCGCGGTCAGAAGCGTCAGAAGCATATCCTTGCCGCTCCGGAGCTGGAACATCAGGAGCGTCATGATGAGGAACACGACGACGGGGAGCGGCTTCATCAGGTAGGCCGAGGATTCCTCGCTGTCCTTGAGCGCGCCGGCGGGCTTGATGGACGCGCCCGCTGGGAGCGAATCGCGCAGCTCGCGCGTCGCCTCGAACGTCTTTTTCGTCGCGTCGTTCGCCGTCCCCTCCTTTATATCGGCGCTCACGATGATGCTCGGCATGAGGTCATACCGGCGAATGAGCCCGTCCTCTGCGTCGTAGGAGATTTTCGCAATCTGCCCCAGCGTCACATAGCCCGCCTTGCCAAGGTAAATCGGCAGATCCTGCATTTCGTCGAGGCTCTTCCGATCCTTTGCCGCAAGGCGCAGGTCAATGTCGATCGTGCGGTCGCCCGTGTAGAACTCCGCCGCCTTTGCGCCCGTGAGCTCCGTGTAGATCGTCTGCGCGACTGCCTTGCTCGAAAGCCCCATTGCCTGCAGCTTTGCCTGGTCGAGCGTGAGGCGCATCGCCTTGCTCTTCTCGCCCCAGTCGAGCGCGACGTTGTAATGATTTGCGTCCTTTGCCGCAAGCGCCGCGACATCGCCGGCAATCGCCTTCGCCTCCTCCGTCGTCGGCGCGGTGACGCGCAGCATGAGCGGATGATCGGCGGGCGGGCCGGTCTGAATGAATTGCAGGTTCGCGCGCACGTCGGAAAACGTCCCGTCGAACGCTTCGCGCAGGGCAGCTGACAGGCGTTCGCGCGCCGCCGTGTCCTTCGCGACGAGCACGAATTCCGCACGGTTGTCCGCTGCCGCCTTCGGGTTAATCGTCAGCACGAAGCGCGGCGCATACTGTCCGACGTAATAGCTGTAATTCGACAGGTCGTCCGTGTGATCCGCGAGGAAATCCGCCATGCGCGTGCAGACGGCCTGCGTCGCCTCCATGGAAGAGCCTTCAGGAAGCGTGAGCTCCACGAGGATTTCAGGGCGGAGCGACGGCGGAAAAAATTCCTCGCGGACGAATTTCATCGAAAAGACGGAGAGCGCAAAGAGCGCCACCGTCCCCACGAGGACGACTTTGCGGTGCGTCAAAAAGAGATTCAGCACGCGGCGAAACCACTGATAGAAGCGGCTCTGGTACGGATCGACCTTCCCTTTTGCGTCGCGCTTCACCGTAACGCAGATAAGGTGGTAGCCGAAGAGCGGCGCGACCATGACGGAGACGATCCACGAGAGGACGAGCGCCGAGAGAATGACGGGGAAAAGCGTGCTGCAGAACTCGCTCGCCATGCCGTCGGCAAATGCGACGGGAATGAAGCCGCAACAGGTGATCAGCGTGCCCGTCAGCATGGGCTTTGCCGTCGCGCGGAATGCGTAGCACGCCGCCTCGAATCGCCCGAGGCCGGCTTCCAGCTTGACGCTCATCATCTCGACGGCGATGATCGCGTCGTCGACGAGAAGGCCGAGCGCGATAATCAGAGAGCCGAGCGACACCTTGTGCAGCTCGATTCCCATGAGGTACATGACGATGAATACGCCCGCGAGTACGAGCGGTATGCACAGCGCGACGACAAGCCCCGTGCGCGTGCCGAGCGACAAGAAGCTCACGGCGAGCACGATGACGACGGCCTCGAAGAGCGTCTTGACGAAGTCGTGTATCGAGGCGTCGACGACGGCGGGCTGGTCGGAGACTTGATGAATCTCAAGCCCTGCGGGGAGATCCTCTTGGATCTGCTTCGTCAGCGCGTGGAGATCGCTCCCCAGCTGGAGGATATTGCCGCCCTCCTCCATCGAGACGGCGATTCCGATGGCAGGCTCGCCATTAAAGAACATCTTCGGCGCGGCAGGCTCCTCGTAGCGCCGCTCGACCGTCGCAATATCGCCGAGGCGGAAGATGCGCCCGCCCGCATTCACGGGCAGCGCGCGGATCGCCTCGACATCCTCAAACTGCCCCGTGACGCGCAGGTAGACATTGTCCGTGCTCGTCTCGACGCGCCCTGCCGCCGTCATGGCGTTCTGCGCAGAAAGCGCCTGCATGACGGCATCGGGCGCAATGCCGAGCGAGGCGAGCTTGGCGCGCTCCACCTCGACGTAGACCTTCTCCTCCTGCTCGCCGATCAGCTCGACCTTCTGGACATTCGGCACTTGGAGGAGCGCGCGGCGCGTCACCTCCGCCTGCGCGCGCATCTCCTCATACGACCACCCGTCGCCCGTCACGGCGAAGACCGAGCCGAATACATCGTCAAAGCGGTCGTTGTAGTAAGGGCCATAGACGCCTTCGGGCAAATCGCGCTTTATGTCCTCGCAGAAATTGCGCACGTCGCGCCATGTCGGGCGGATCTTCTCTTTTGGGAGAGCCTGATCGAGGCTGACGTAGATGACCGTCTGCCCCGCGCGCGTCTCGCTCTCGATATGGCCAAGCCCCGGCGTGTCCTGCAGGCGCTTTTCGAGCTTGTCCGTGACCTGCGCCTGCATCTCCTCGGCCGTCGCGCCCGGCCATGCCGCCGTCACGACCATCTGGCGTATCGTGAACTGCGGGTCTTCCATGCGCCCAAGCTGGAAATACGAAAAAATGCCGCCGATTGCCGTCACGATGATAAAATACCAAACGAGCGTGCGGTTCTTCAGCGAAAGTTCGGTCAGATTCCTCATTCGCCTGCCTCCAATCGGACGGCCTGCCCGTCGCGCAGGCGATGGACGCCTGCCGTCACGACGACGGCATCGGGTGAAAGCCCCGTCACGCGCACGGTGTCCTTGCCGAACGACGTGACCGTGACGGCCTTGCGCATGACGGTGTGGTCATCCGTCACGACCCAGACCTCTGGCGTATCGCCCGTCTGATAGATGGCGGAAAGCGGGAGCTCCATCCCCGCGTCCGCCGCCTCGTCCGCCTTCGCTTTCGCCAGCTGGACGCTCGCCGTCATGCCGAGCTGCATCCCGGCGGGCGGATTCGGCACGGCGACGCGCACCTTGTACGTGCGGCTCGCCGCGTCCGCCATCGGCGCGACCTCGCGCACCGTGCCATCCGCGCTTGTGCCGAGCGCCCAGAATGTCACCGTCGCCGGTGTGCCGACAGTCGCCTCCGCGAGGCGGTTTTCCGGCATGGCGATCTCCACCTCAAGCTCGCCCGTCTGCACGAGCGTCATGACCGTCTGCCCCGCCGCAACGACCTGCCCTTCCTCAGCGGCGACATTCGTGATAACGCCGTCCGCGCCCGCCGTGAGATTCGTATAGCCGACGCTGTTATGCCCCTGCGCCGCCTGCGCGAGCGCCTGCTGATAAGCGGCAAACGCCGCATCGTAATTCGTCTGATACTGATCGCGCACCGAGGCAGGCACGGCGTCCTCCTCGTAGAGCTGGCTGTAGCGCGCGAGATTGTTCTGCGCGAGCTTCAGCTGTGCGCGCGCGCTCGCGACCTGCGCGTCGCCCTGGTTCGCCTGCTGAATGGCGTCCTTCGCATTGATGACCATCAGCACGTCGCCCGCACGGACGCGGCTGCCCGCCTCTACGTTGCGCGAGAGGATCTGCCCGCCGATCTGGAACGAGAGATTCGTCTCGTAGCGGCCGCGCACCGTGCCGGAGAACGTGTCCTCTGCCGCGCCGCGCTCCACACTCGCCTGCTGCGTCCTGACGAGGAGCGGCTTTTCCGCCGCCTGCTCCCTGCCGCAGCCCGCGAGCACGGCGGCGCAAAGCGCGAGGGCGAGCAGCAGCGCCGCGCCCCCTCGCTCATTCGTGGTAAATCGCATGATTGCCTCCTTTTATCAGCACATCTTCCGGTATCTTCTCGATGAGCGGCGCATACTCGGCCGCACACGCGCGCGTGACGAGCGTCCGGAAGCCCTCCACCATCGCTTCGACCTGCTCGCGCGGCATATCCTTGATGAGGTAGTCGACCCAGCACTGAATGATGTTGCGCAGGTAAATATGCTGCTCCTTGCCGTGCTCCGTCAGATAGATGTGGCGCACGCGCTTGTCGACGGGATCCTGCTCGCGATGGATCAGATCCTTTTCCTGCAGGAGGTTGATCGTGCGCGTCACGACCGCCTTGTCGAGATAGAGCATTGCTGCAAGCTCGTCCTGCCGCACGCCCTCATGGTCGAAAATGCGAATCAGCAGCACATATTCCGAATACGTGAGCTGCAAGCGCTCGCACGCCGCCGTCACAAAAAGCTGCGAGCGGCGATGCACGACCGAGAACCAGCGGCCGAGATTGACATAATCATCCATGAAGTTTCCTCCCAATACGAGTAATCCCATTCTCATTCAAAAGTTGATTTCATCAATAATTCTACTACATTTGATGAGAAAGTCAATCCCGCGCCATTGAGCTGCGCTTCTTCCTGTTATATAATAGGGAAAAAGCAATCAAACCATCGAATGAAATCGAAAGGAGCGCCTTCATGGCTGCACCAAGAGTTGGTCATATCAACTTCCTGAACGTCCTGCCGCTCTCGTGGAGCTTCGCGCACGGCATGGATCGTGGGCTCACGCTCTCGCGCGGCGTGCCCGCCGAGCTTAACAGCGATATTGCAAGCCACAGGCTCGACGTCAGCCCCGTTTCCTCCATCATCTACGCGCGCCACAGCGAAGAACTCTGCATCCTGCCGGATTTCTGCATCTCCTCCGACGGCGACGTGCAGAGCATCCTGCTCATCTCGAAGAAGCCCATCGAGGCGCTGAAGCGCGACAAGATCATCCTGACGGCGAAATCGGCGACGAGCCACTGCCTCCTCAAAATCATCCTGCGCACGGGCTATGGCGCAATCCCGAACTACTACATCCGCCACATCACACCAGACGCGCCCGTGGAGGGCGATGCGACGGCCTCGCTCTTCATTGGCGACGACGCGCTCTGGCTCTACCACCATCCGCCCGTCGGGCTCTACTGCTACGACCTCGGCGCAGAGTGGAAGTCCCTGACGGGGAAAAAAATGGTCTACGCGCTCTGGGTCGCGAATGAGAACTTCGCTGCACAAAGCCCCGAGCTCCTGCAGCTCGTCTACGACCGCATCCGCCGTGCCTTCCAAAAAGGACTGGCAAATAAAAGCAAGGCAATCGCCGCCGTCCTCGCGGAAAAGCCTTTTACAAGAGACCAGCTTGAAGACTACCTCGGGCCGATCATCCGCTGGGAGCTGACCGCGGACTACCTCGACGGGCTCACGACCTTCTACACGCTCGCCCATCAGATGAACCTCATCGACCATGTGCCAGAGCTCAAAATGGCCAACATCCGAAGATGAGAAAAACTAATTTGTTTACTTAATCAACTTTTTACGCACGCCACAAGACCATTTAAGAAAGGCACGCTATACTAGGCACTGTAATCAGGAAATACCTGATACCACCTCAAGCGGAGGCAGGCGACAAACGAACTGCCCCAAAGAAAAAGGAGATGTTTACCATGCTTCGTTTGAAAAGCGTAAAGCTGACTGCAGTAGCCCTTGCGAGCTGTATGAGCGTCGGGCTCGTCGGCATGACGGCGACGGCAGCAGAAGCGAGCCCGCGCCACCATGCACCTGCATATGAAGAAATGCAGGATCATGAGGTCACGCCGCTGAGCTACCACCGCAAGCAGTATTCCGAAGGCGAGCGCAACACCGCCGCGATCGTCGGCGCCGTCGTCGGCGCGATCATCGCGAAAAACACCTGATTTCCCATCCCCAATCCTTTTCATTCCCACTTCCCTAAATCCCAAAACAATACCAATCTTTCTCTCCATAACGTGCCGCCCATCGGTTCATTCCCTGCCGATGGGCGGCTTTTTATGCCGAATCCGATTGCTCTTTGCAATATATTGTGCTATACTAAGTGCGACTGAGAAGTTGGATATTTCCATCGAAGAACACAAAGAACCCCCGAGGTCTTGCACACCTCGGGGGTTCTGCTGTTTAGATTTACCTCGATTCCTTTGCCGTGTGCATAAGCTTTGCCTTGACGATGCGGCGGACGCTCTCGTCGATGCGTTCCATCGAGATCCTGCCGCTCTGCACGGCATCCAACAGTCCGAGATAGACCTCCGTCTGGAAGGGAATCTCCTGGCACGAGAGGACGATGTCCGCGCCTGCCTCGACGGCGCGCACGCCGATGTCGCGCGGCGCATAGTGCTTCGCGATCGCGCCCATCTCCACATCATCGGTGACGATCAGCCCGCGATAGCCGAGCTGCCCGCGCAGGAGATCCGTCTGCACCGCCTTGGAAAGGCTCGCAGGATTTTCTGCATCGTAGGCGGGATATTGCAGGTGCGAGACGAGGATCATGTAGTCCTCGGGCTGCTTCGCGTCGATGACGGCACGGAACGGCACGAGGTCGCGTGCGGCAAGCTCCTCCGCCGTCGCGGCGATGGCGGAGCCCTCTTCGTGGCTGTCGACCGTTCCGCGCCCAATGCCGGGGAAGTGCTTCAGCGCATACATCATGTGGTGCGCCTCATAGCCCTGCGCCGCCGCGAGCACGCACTTCGCCACGATGCTCGGATCGTCCGCAAAGGCGCGCGGCTCGCGCCCCACATCGGCGACGGGGGCAAAATTGACATTGAAGCCGAGCTTCTTGAGCGCCTCTGCCGTGCGCGAGGCGCTTCCCTCCGACTTCGTGAGGTCGCCCGACATGCCAAGCTCCTGCTGCGCGGGCGGCGGTGGGATAAAGGAAGCCCCGCGCACGACGCGCCCGCCCTCCTCGTCGATTCCGATGAAGAGCGGCATCTTCTGCTCCGCATTCTGCTGCAAGTCGGCGATAAGCTTCTCCGTCTGCTCCGCCGAGGCGAGATTTCGGTCAAAAAGAATCAATCCGCCGATATGGTACTGGTGCAGCATATAGAGGCTGTCCTCGTCTGCCGTCTCGCCCCGAATGCCGATCATGACCATCTGCCCGACCTTCTCCGTGTCAGACATGGAGGCGACAATCGAATCCACCTGCTCATCGAGCGTCTGATCGGGCGGCTCAGAGCTTACCGTATGGCGCTCCGCGCCGCAGCCTGAGAGGAGGAGCAGGCAAAGCGCCAAGAAAATGAGTGGGATTTTCTGCTTCATATCCGCTTCCTTAGCATAGCCTTACTGGTCAAATACGCTGAAATCAAGGCTGTCGAAGCCTGCCAAGAACTCCTTCATCTGCCCTGCGATTTCCGCGACGCCGCCCTTTTTGCGGCTCTCGATGTTGAGCGGCATCTGCGGGTCGTGGAGCGAGAGGCGAAGGAGCGCCCAGCCGCTCGGGAATACGAGGCGCACGCCTTCATACGACGGCTTTGCCTCGCGAATCCCCGCCTTCTCTGCGCGCTCGCGCAGCGCCGCGAGTACCTTCTCGCCGTAGCCGCGGAAGTCCGCCTCGCCCATAATCTTCATGCGGTACTCGCGCGCCTCGACCGGCTCGCCAAGTCCCTGTATGAGTGAAGCAAGATTCCTGCCCTGCGCTTTTGCCTTTGCCGCCGCAATGAGAAGCTTGACGGCGAGGTATGCGCCATCGTCGAGGTAGTAGTTCTCCGAGAGCGCGCCGTGGCCGCTCGTCTCAATCGCGAGCGGCGAGACCGTCCCCTCCCTGTTGAGCCTCACGCACGCGTCGATGACGTTCTTGTAGCCGCGCTTGAAGCGCAGGTGCTTGAGGCGGAGCTTCCCCTGCAGGAAATCCGTGAGCTCATCGCTCGTGACGGAGTCGGTGACAATCGTGCTGCCGGGATAGTCTGGCGCAAGGATCGCCGCCATCATCGCGATGAGGGCGTTGCGGCTGATCTCCTTGCCGCTCGCGAGGACGGCGCTCATGCGGTCGACGTCCGTATCGAAGATGAGGCCGAGATCGGCACGCGACTTCAAGACCGCCTCGCGGATTGCCGCCATTGCCTGCTTGTTCTCAGGATTCGGGATATGGTTCGGGAAATGGCCGTCGGGCTCGAGGAAAATGCTGCCCGACGTGTCCGCGCCGAGGCGGCCGAGCACCTGCGTCGCGAAGAAGCCGCCCGCGCCGTTGCCCGCATCGACGACGACGTGCATTCCCTTGAGCGGCGTGTCACCCAGATTGAGCGCCTGCCGGATCTTCTTGCGCAGGAAATGGCAATAGCGGTCGATGAGATTGACCTTCTGCACCTTCTGCAGATCGCCCTGCGCCTCCGGCGAGCGCATGGCCGCCTTTAGGATTGCCTGCACGTCGCTCTTTTCCGTGCCGCCGTCACGCGTAAAAAATTTCAGCCCATTGCGGTTGTACGGCAGATGGCTCGCCGTGACCATGATCGCGCCGTCCATCTTCGTCTCCGGCAGGACGATCGACATGAACATCGCAGGCGTCGACGCCATGCTGCAGTCGACCGTCGTCGCGCCCGACGCCGTCAGCGCGCGCAGGACCGCCTTCTTGATCGCGTGCCCCGAGATGCGCGAGTCGCGCCCGACGGCGACGCGCAGCGCGCGCTTCTCTTTGCCCGTCTTTTCCGCGAGGAACTCGACAAAGCCCGTCGCAATGCGGTTCGCCGCCTCCTCCGAGAGCGTCACGGGCTCGCCTGCCACGCCCTCTATCGCGACGCCGCGCACGTCGCTGCCATTGGCGAGCTGCATCATTGTCTGTTCTGAAGTGATCATGCTGATCTGCCTCCCATTCACGCGCCTGTCAATATGTTTTCATATTTTTATTTATTCTCTGCAAAATCGTCATTTCCTGCCTGCAAAAACGATTCCTCTTAATGATGCCACGCTCTCCCTTGTAAATCAAGCAGGTCTATGTTAGCATACAATTAACTGAAACAGCCCAAAGAACGACAGGAGGATATATACCGTGAAAGACTTGCTCGACGTCCACATGCATACGATTGCGAGCGTGCACGCTTACAGCACGATCCGTGAGATGGTCATGGCGGCGAAGGGAAAAGGGCTTGCGCTCGTCGGAATCTCCGACCATGCACCTGCGATGCCCGGCTGCTTTTCCGAAATGTATTTCTGCAATTTCAAGGTGATCCCGCGCGACTGGGACGGGATCGAGGTCTTCATGGGCGCGGAGCTCAACGTCATGGACTTCTGCGGCAGCATCGACCTGCCCGGCCATCTCGTCCGCCGCCTCGACTACGCGGTCGCGAGCCTGCACGATAACTGCATCCGCCCCGGCACGCGCGAGGAGAACACCGCCGCGCTCACGGGCGCTATGCGTAACCCGAAGATCCGGATCATCGGTCATCCCGACAATCCCGTCTTTCCCATCGACTACGACGCGCTCGCGCTTGCCGCAAAGGAGCATCACGTCCTCCTCGAGGTCAACAACAGCTCCTATACGCCCGGCGGCAGCCGCCAGGGCTCGCGCGAGATCGTCGGCGAGATGCTCGCCGCCTGCAAGCGCCACGGCGTCACGGTCATCATGGACAGCGACGCGCACGTCGAGTTCGATGTCGGCAATCACGCCTACTCGCAGGAAATGATAAAAAAATACGAGTTCCCGGAGGAACTCGTAATCAATCACAGCCCGGAAGCCTTCAAGGAATGGATCGGCGCGTGACATTCCCTACACATATCAAAGGTGCGATTCGAGGAACGCCTCGAAATCCTCTTCGGGCATCGGCTTGCCATAGAGAAAGCCCTGCCCGTAGCTGCAGCCGCTCGCGAGGAGGAGCTCTTCCTGCTCCTTCGTCTCGATGCCCTCGCAGATCACCTTCATATCGAGGCAATGGCCGAGCTCAATGACCTTCGTCAAGAGGACGTGCATGCGATCCGAGCTCTCCGCCGCGAGCAGAAGCGAGCGGTCAATCTTCATCACGTCGAGCGGAATGAGGCTCAGCAGCGAGAAGTCGGAATAGCCCGTGCCGAAGTCGTCCATCGAAATCGAATAGCCCATGTCCTTCAGCGCCGTCGTGACCTCGATGGCGCGTTTTTTCTGCTCGCGCCCCGCGAAGTCGAACGCCGTCTCCGTGATCTCGATCTCAATGCCCGCCGACGTGCCGAAGTACTTGATCATCTGCTGCATATTGCTGATGTAGGAGCGCTCCTCGACGTGCATACGGCTCTGGTTGACGGAAATCGGCACGACGGGGAGGTTCGCCTTGCGGCGGTTCTGCTGGAAGCGGTAGACCTGCCCGATGATGTAGTAGTCGAGCTGGATCTGGAAGCCCATGCGCTCGAACGTATCAATGAAGGAGCCCGGCATCAAAAAGCCGAGGTCGCGGCTGTCCCAGCGCACGAGCGCCTCCGCGCCGATGCATTTGCGCGTGCGAATGTCGTACTTCGGCTGGTAGTAGATCTTAAACTCCTGCCGGCGAAGCCCGTCCCTCATGCAGCTCTCGACGCGGTTCTCAAAGGCCGCCGTATCGCGAATGCTCGTGCTGTAAAATTTTACGGGCGCGCCGTGCTGTGCCGCAAGGGCCGCATACGTCAGCGCCTTTTCCGGCGTCGCGCCGGGCGTATCTAGCGTGTAGATGCCCGCCTGCATGGAAACATGAATCTGCGTCGAGTCGAAATCCAAAAACTCGCAGCGGCGCAGGAGATCCGTGACGTTCTGCAAGAGCGTGTCGCGATCCGCGATATGGACGAGCGCGCCGACCTGCGCCGCGCCAGAGCGCACGCACGCCGCGATTGCCCAGTCCGCATTCTCGTCAAGCTCGTACCAGAGGTGCTCCAAGCTCTTCTGCACCGTCTTGCGCCCGTAGGTGCTCACGAGCACGTCGTACCGCGGCAGCAAAAAGACGACGGCCGCAAGGCGCGCGCTCTCCGACGGACCGCCTTCCTTCATGCGCACCTTGATCTGCTCCTCGAGCATGACGCGCCCCGGCAGCCCCGTATGGCGATCCTGCTGCAGCATTTCCTTGAGGCGCTTCGTGACGGCGCGCTCCGCGTGCAGGGCGCGCACCGCCCAGACGATGATGCCGACGCTCGCGCCAAAGCAGACAGCGAAAAGCGTTTCGATTCCAAAGTTCATATCTATGCATTCCTTTCGCATGGATCGAAATCCACGCTGCGTACGTCACTCCTGTCGCATTGTGCGAATGGAATTGACAGATGTATGCTCATTTCTTATAATTACCATATTATCGTTTTTGGCTTCATTTGTAAAGACTTATAAAATGGAGAAAGGATTTATCCAATGGACAAACTCAACATGAACATGGATCTCTTCCGCACGAAGAGCATCGCGCAAATGCGCGAGACGGCGGCGAACTCCGGCATGGCGAAGACGCTCGGCGCGCTCGACCTCGTCCTGCTCGGCATCGGCTGCGTCATCGGCACGGGCATCTTCGTGCTGACGGGCGTCGCCGCTGCGAAGTACGCAGGCCCTGCCGTCACGCTCTCCTTCATCCTCTCAGGCCTCGCCTGCGCGCTCGCGGGCCTTTCCTACGCGGAGTTCGCCTCGATTGTGCCGGCGTCGGGCAGCGCCTACACCTACACCTACGCCTCGCTCGGCGAGTTTATCGCCTTCATCGTCGGCTGGAATCTCATCCTCGAGTACACCGTCACGGCGAGCGCCGTCGCCTCGGGGTGGTCGGGGTACGTCACGGGTCTCTTGCAGTCGGCAGGGCTTGACGTGAGCCACGCGCTCACGCACGTCCCCGCCGATGGCGGCATCATCAACCTGCCCGCCATCTTCATCACGCTCCTTCTGACCTTTTTCCTCATCCGCGGCACGCAGGAGAGCTCGCGGCTCAACCGCATCCTCGTCTTCATCAAACTCGCCGCCGTCTTCATCTTCCTGCTGCTCGCAGGCCCGCACGTCAACACGGCGAACTGGTCGCCCTACATGCCGTTCGGCGCGCAGGGCATCGCGGCGGGCGCGGCCATCGTCTTTTTCGCCTACATCGGCTTTGACGCCGTCGCGACATCGGCCGAGGAGTGCAAGAACCCCGCGCGCGACCTGCCCATCGGCATCATCGGCTCGCTGATCGTCTGCACGGCGCTCTACGTCATCGTCGCCGCCGTGCTCACGGGCGTCGTTCCCTATACGGAGCTCAACAATCCTGAGCCCGTCGCATTCGCGCTTCGCTACATCGGCTACAACCTCGGCTCGGCGCTCGTCGGCGTCGGCGCGATTGCGGGCATCACGACGGTGCTGCTCGTTCTCCTCTACGGGCAGGCGCGCATCTTCTTCGCGATGAGCCGCGACGGCATGGTGCCGGCGAACGTCTGCAAGATCCACAAGCGCTACCACACGCCGTACATCGTGACGGTCGTCGGCGCGATCTTCGTCTCCGTCATTGCGGGCTTTGCCCCGATCGGCCTCATCGCCGAAATGGCAAACATCGGCACGCTATCCGCCTTCACCGTCGCCGCGATCGGCGTCATGGTGCTGCGCGTGACGAAGCCGGACGTGCCGCGCGCCTTCCGCTGCCCCGTCGTCTGGCTCATCGCCCCGCTCGCCGTCATCGCCTGCGTCTACCTCATGGCAAACCTGCCGCTCGACACCTGGATCCGCTTCATCGTCTGGTGCGTCTTTGGCTGCCTCGTCTACTTCGGTTACAGCTACCAGCACAGCACGCTCGGCCATCAGCAGGAGCAGGAAGCACTCAATGGAAAAGGAGAATAATATGTACGTGCATGATCTCGTGCGCCAAGGCGCGCCCGACACAATCGCCCTCGTCGACCACAAGCGCCGCATCACCTACCGCGAGCTGGAAGAATCGACGAATCACTGCCGCAACCGCCTCTACGCCGCAGGCGTCCGCAAGGGCGACCGCGTCGGCATCTTCTCGCGCAACAGCGCGGAATTTATCTACGCCTACTTCGGCATCACCTCGCTCGGCGCCGTCGCCGTGCCGATCAACTTCCAGCTGTCAAACCGCGAGATCGCCTACATCATCAAGGACGCCGGCATCAAGCACTTCCTGACGTACGAGCCGCTGAACCTCGTCGACGCGCTCGCCGCGCTTCGCTGTGACCTCAAAGTCACCCAGCACGACATCAAGACGATGGGCAAGGCGAAAAAGGGCCTCGCCGAAGCGCCCGCGCTTCCCGCTGACTTCGACGTCCACAGCCCCTGCGTCATCATCTACACGTCGGGCACGACGGGCTCGCCGAAGGGTGCCGTGCTCTCGCACCGCAACCTCATCGCCAACGCCGAGCAAATGCACATCATGGGCTGCAAGGCGGAGCATCACGTCCTCTGCGTCCTGCCGATGTACCACTGCTTCGGCTGGACGTGCTCCGTCCTCTATCCGCTCTACTCTGGCGCAGAGGTCGTCATCCTCGACAGCTTCACGCCAAAGGAAACGATCTCCGTCATCCGCGAGGAGAAGGTCAGCGACCTCTACGTCGTCCCGTCCATCTGCAGCCTCTTGACGAAGCTCGCGACGGCCGACGACATGAAGAGCCTGCGCCTCGTCGTCAGCGGAGGCACGACGCTCCCGCTCAAGATCGAGCAGGACTTCATCGAGAAATTCGGCGTCGACATATGCGAGGGCTACGGCCTATCGGAGGCGTCCCCCGTCGTCACGATGAACCCCGTTGGGATGGCAAAAGTCGGCTCGATCGGGCCTGCCGTCCCCGGCATCGAGTGGAAGCTCGTCGATGCGCTGGGGCATGATGTGCCGAAGGGCGAGTGCGGCGAGCTCATCGTGCGCGGCGACAACGTCATGCTCGGCTACTGGA